>FJWA01003483.1_pt1 | contig 25609 bp, 13 predicted proteins | sample 1011891 | NCBI WGS metagenome assembly FJWA01 (sample SAMEA3912450, study PRJEB9761) | metagenome | biome: forest; material: soil | place: USA | collected 2011-06-22 | depth 0.1 m
CTCGCGTTGGGCTCGTTCGTGTATACAGACCAAAAAGCAGGGCAGAGAGATCGGAGAAGAAGGGAGGGAGGGGTTGAAGGGCGTGAGAAAGAGAGGGAATGGACAAGGTTGAAATACCCTCTGGGGCTTGGTTCCTGTGCTGTTTGAGAGTGAGGTGGTGTGTGTGTCTGTGTCGACGGGGCAAGGGGTCTTCACATGGGTGGCGCCGAGGTTCGCGGGCAAGGCAGTCAATATCTGGCGGTCATGCACTGCAACCCCCTATCGGGCCATTGTCCCAACACTGGCGTGGTCTGCGGGCGACGGGAGAAAGGGTGAGACAGGGAGCTGGTTGTCGACCTGTCTCTGTTTGATGCTTGCTTGGATTTCTTAACCCGGCAATTATGAAGTATTGTCGATCATCCGACTTTGACTTTCCCCGCTGTGTAAGATTGTCTGATTCGATAGGTACTGTGGTCGTTGAAGCAGACATCATCCGACGAAAAGACGGTTTCTTTCTTCAATTCGGCCATTGGCTGTGCTGAGAGAAGCAGGGCCCGGCTCTTGCCCACCTACAAACCTCGTTGGACACATTACTTATTTAAATCTCAACTCTCGACGCACCAGTATGTAAACCAAACCGCCCCTGTGGTCTTCGTAGGACGGGACCGCCGGCGTCTGCCAGCAACGCCTTGGTTGTGTGTATGTGTGTATGTGTGTGTGTTTGTAACAACAGGCGGCTCTCAAGAACATTTCACACGGCAGCCCATGAGGTTCAAACAGCCAGATGCGGCCTCCAACTCTCTCATATAGCTCGGTCGTTTGACGCAGACGGCACCAGCGGAAGCAAGCTGATTTGTCGGGGGTCCTAATTATTGTGCGGATAGTGACTACAGCTCTAAGCTCTCGGTGGGATTCGGGTTGTTGTTGAGGAAACAGCGTCTAAAGTTCTGGAAGTGATCGGAAGAGAACCCGAGCCGAGAGTGTGTGAGACGGGCGGTTATGAGCTCGCTGGCTACTCGATAACGTATTGTTCTTCAAGACCCAGGCGAGATAATGTACCACTTATTACTATGTAGATGTGCAACGATGCATGGTATGCAGACCACACTGCACGTCACCTCTCGAACTCAATTGAATGGGGTATGGATGAGTTCTGGACTGAACCGGTCAGAGGCATTCAATGATGCCTCCGAACTTGGCGCCCCACACACCCCACACCCCACGCCACGGGCTGAGCGGGACTGCCCGGATGGGTCGTTGCTGGGCAACAGCCAACCCCTGCATGTCGACAAAGCGACCAAACATGGCCAATGAACAGGGGAGAGGCTGTGCAGCATTGTCCTCGAGACCAAACTCGAGTTCCCGGGAACCGAGTTTCTTTCCCATGACTCGGACATCATAATTTGCCATTCTCTGGACGTTTCTGGAGCTGCCCGCGCACGGCTTGGACGAAACAATAACCGCCCGTCCGCCGTCGCAACCTTTGTTATTTCTTGTCGCACCGACATTGATTCACACGAATTCCGGCGGGAAGAGACCCGAGACACAAACCTCTTGCAGCCATCCCAGACTTTGCAGATACGGACAGTCCCTGCGCGGCCAGGGTCTCTCTTTGTGAGGGAGAGTACCAGGTAAGGCCACCGCGGCATGCGTCTTTGCCGATACAGCATTCCATGCCCTCCTCCTCTCGTCATCGGCTTCGACTGACATGCTTGGCCGGCCTCCAGCAAAACCGCATCTCCCACCATTGAGATGGGGCTCCCATCTCTCGACTTCCTCCGGCCCCGGGAGACAAAGGGGCCAAAACTGCCACTATACAAGGACCTGCCGCCCTCCAGGACACGCACACCTCGCCCGCCGCGCTCGCCAACCAAAGAGCGCTACTCAGACTCTGAAGAGTCGTCCGAAGAGTCCGACGATGGTGACTCCTCTGACTCTTCGGCCTCCGGCTCGGGCAGCTCACGGCGGACATCATCCTCCGTGTCGTCTGCCGCTGCCCTCATGCTCCCCAAGCGTCGCCCCGTGGTTGCCGCCCGCCGGTCTCCCGTTAGGAGATACCTCTACCGGCTGCCCAACAAGCTCGTCCGGTACTTGTGTCTTGGCATGATCTCGAGCATCATCATTTTCATGTTTGTCCTCGTTCGTGCTAGCCACGTCGAAAACAAGAGGATAGCAGAGGGCAAAGTAGAAAAGAAGCCGCCCCCTCCGCCGCCCTGGGAGGACTTTGAGTTCCTCAGCAGATACTACGGGGGCGTCAGGACAGTCGTCGCCCTGGCCGACAACACACCACAGTATCCACGACTGGAGGGTGAGGGCCCCTACAACGCCAGCCAACCGCAGGAACAGAAGCAACAGCAACAGCAACAAGACTCGGGAAGCAGTGAAACTGAGCAACATTCCACAGAGACCAAGCCAGTGGCCGCAAGCAAACCTTTTACCGACTACCCGGCGGCTCACATTCCCAAATCCGCTGATGGCATCCACGAGTGCTTCTTGGACAGCAAGAACACAGTAAAGGCGCCGTCAATCCGCTACCTGGAAGGGCGGCCCAACGGCTTTCCGGATAACATCCTCGGCTCGTACGAGCTGCTCTCGCTCCCCGAAGACATCTGCTTTGACCGGTTCGGAAGATACGGGCCGTATGGTTACGGTTATTCTATCCGCATGGGTGGTCTCGGACTCGGCGAGCATGGCGATCGGGAGGGTGCCGAAGCCGTCTGGGGTTCGGCCAAGCAGATCGACTTCCGCACCGTTGACTGGGCTGCTGCTCAGCGGAAATGCTACAAAGCCAACGCCGACCGGTACAAGCCGCTGGCAGTGCGGGCTACCCCTCCAAGCGGCTTTTACATCGGTGACGGCCTGGAGGGTTCCAAGCTGGCCGCGCGGAACACGACTGAGAAGGTCGATCAACCCTCTGGCGAGAAGGTCCAGGGGGACGTCGCTAGGACCGCCCTCGTCCTCCGCTGCTGGGACGAGTTTGTCTGGAGAGAAGAAGACATTGTCAACCTCCGAGCGCTCATATCGGAGCTGTCTCTCACCTCTGGCGGCCGCTACGACATCCACCTCCTGGTGCAGGTTCGCAACGACGCCAGAAACCCCATCTGGGCCGATGACGACGAGTACCGCAGGCGCATCAACGAGACCGTCCCCGAGGAGTTCCGCGGCATCGCCACCCTGTGGTCCGAAACCCAGATGCTCGCCGTCTACCAGGGCGTCCGAGATCTCTGGACTCGTGGCCCCGACCTTCCGGTTCACGGCTCGTACCGCGGCCTCCAGATGGCGATGCAGCACTTTGCGCACAACCACCCCGAGTACGAGCACTTTTGGCAGTGGGAGATGGACATCCGCTACACGGGCCACTACCACGACCTGCTCTCCAAGCTGGAGCTCTGGGCCAAGGACCAGCCGCGCAAGGGCCTCTGGGAGCGCAACGCCCGCTTCTACATGCCCCACGTCCACGGCTCCTGGGAGGACTTCAAGCACCTGGCCCGCGTGGAGACCGACCAAGGCACCGTCAGCGCCGACAATCTCTGGGACAAGGTCCCGGGCTCCAAGCCCGGCGCCGCCTCCCCACCCACCGCGACCCAACCCCGCGGTGAGCAGCCCGTCTGGGGCCCGCTCCGCCCGGTCGACTCCAACGACTGGTTCGAGCACTTCGATGACCCCACCCCACCCACCACCTACGACCGCGACAAGTACGTCTGGGGCGTGGGCGAAGAAGCCGACCTGCTCACGCTCTCCCCGCTCTTCGACCCGGACGGCACGACCTGGAAGCTGGCGGACGACATCACGGGGTACAACAACACGGACGGCCGGCCGCCGCCGCGCCGCGCGCAGGTCATCACGGCGTCGCGCATGTCGCGCCGCCTGCTGGCGCTCATGCACCGCGAGACGGCCTTCAAGAAGCACCACGCCTTCCCCGAGATGTGGCCCGCCACCGTCGCGCTGCACCACGGCCTCAAGGCCGTCTTCGCGCCGCACCCGGTGTTTGTCGACCGCGCCTGGCCGCCCGCCTACATGGGGAGGGTGTTGAACGGCGGGCGGAACGGCGCTTCGGGGGGCGGCCGGACGTCGGTGTTTGGCGATCGGGAGCATAACCTGCGCGGGCTGACGTGGTTTTACAATGCGGGTTTCTCGGGGAATCTGTACAAGCGGTGGATGGGGTTGCGGGTGAACAATGATGGCGGGGAGGAGTTTGAGACGACGGCGGATATGAGCGCCGATGACGCGACGGTGGGCACCATGCGCGGCGGCGAAGGCCGCATGTGTCTGCCGCCGATGCTGCTGCATCCTGTCAAGGACGTGGAGCTGCCGGTCGTGAAGCCGGACGTGTATCTTGCCGCGCCCGAGTCGGATCCTGCGGCGTGAGGGATGATGATGAGAGATGTCTTGTTCGTTTGATGTTTTTATGTTTTGCGTTGGCTTGGGTTCGGCGTTTGGGTATATATATATACTATTGGGTAGGGGGAGGAGCCTCTGCAGGGGAATGTTGATGAGAGCGGAGACGACATGGGGCGATGTTTCTATATTTGCACAAGCCCTGTACATGCACTGAATTTCGAAGACGAATAGATGGGGATATTTTGGCGCATAGAGTGAATGGGACGATGGCAGCCATGGCGTTCATGTTCTGCCACGCCCGAGATGCGAATCGCCAACTTGTTGGTCATCATATTATCATAATGGCCGTCCGTCTGAGGAGCGATACCTCGGGCCCATCTGTCATGTCGGAATTGTGATGATACAGGAGGGATAGACGGGACATGCTTCATCCAAGACGCCAAACAGAAGTTACGGAACCCCTCGCCCATTTTCACCCTCTGAGCCCCCAGATCCTGCGCCGCCGTCGCTATATCACTCTGCATAGCTGATGCAAACAAAACAACAACGAGGTGGCCGTTGCTTTAGACAACCCGCTTAACCTAGATCCGGAGAATAGCACCATGTCAGCCATGTTGTCTCGCTTGTCAACTCGATCGAGGCTAGGGTGTCGACAAACCTCAAAGAACCTCCGCAGCCACCAGACCTGGAACACGCTCTCGCCTACAACGACGCCAATCACAAACAGATTCCACCACTTGACTCGGCTGTTGGTGCTCTCGGCCGTGTTGCGGTGGATGCGCTCGCGCACGACGATGTAGCTCTGCTCGTCTTTGACGAGCTCCAGCAGCTCCGAGAGCTTGCGCACCTCGACCTCGAGCGGGTCCTGCGGCGCATCCGCCTCGGACACGTAGACGATGCCGTGCACGTTGAACGAGACCTCCTTGGACGAGGCGCCCCAGTGCTCGTTGCCGAAGCAGTAGACGTACTTGCCGTCGTGTTTGGCGTCGAAGGAAAAGTCGCCGTTCGAGACCGACTTGTCGTTGATTTCGTACTGCCCCATGGGGTTGGTGATCTGGCAGGAGAGGGAAGCAGTGTCAACAGAGTCCCCGTGCCATAACCTAAACAAAGACTGCCCCCGTCCCGGAACCATCCGTCCAATCTTACCCAGAAATCAATGTCGAGGTTCCCCGCGCTGCCAAACTCCCGGTCGCCGACCTGGAACGTCACCGTCATCCTGTCGCCGTGGTGCAGGCTCTCGTGGAAGCACTCGCGGCCGTGTGCCGGCAGCTGGATGTTGTGCGCTACGGCCGAGCCCAGAAGCAAGCCGGCCGACAGCATCAGCTTGGCTGCCGTTTGGAGGAACATGGTGGGTCGCTGTCGTCGTCGTCGTGCGATGGTCGCGTGGGCGGCGTGAGTCGAACTTCGTTTCGCGATGCAAGCTCCTTTTTCGGGTGACGCTGCAGCTTTCCAGGCTTCAACGGAGGACACCCTGGCGATTTTGGCGCTAGGCTGGTCGCGGATTCAGGGATGCCATTCACTGGCTGACGGCCTGTCCAGTGCGTGCGGCGAGACAATGCGGGCCGCTGCAAATGGCTGGGCGCTGGGGCAGCCAGCTTGTGAAATCGAGACCCCCAGTCGCGGTGTGGAAAGGAGTGCCCCGGTCCAATGTTGTTCCAGGCAGCTCAGTACAAGCTGGGTACCTCCATCCCGGTGGCGTCGGGGGTGGCAATCAGGGCAATCAGGGCCCGTTCTGCTGCCTCCCGCCCCGTGTCAGGGGCTGGAGATAAGGTGTCCCGGAGGTACCATGGTCGTGCACGGGCCGCAGCCTGTCTGAATGGACCGCCCCCAGCCCGCACCCCAGCGACCGCCTTCCCTGGCCTGGCTCCCCGGCTCAGCCCAAGAACAACTTTCAAAATCCAATCTGTTTCCCCCCCCAAAAGGCCTTCCTCCCACACCGCCATCATAACATCATAGACAGCAACCCTTCTCGACGGTAATTAGCCGCATCGCCATCTCCCGTCGGTTCTCGAAGACGGACCCGAATAGTAAGTCGCTTTCTCTGTCGACCGCCTCCTCGCCCGTGGATTGCGGCATCGGCTTTCTGCCTCGGCCTGCCGCCTGCGTGCTTGACTCCCTAAACGACCCAATCCACCCTCCGCCCACCAGAAGTCTTGCGCGGCTTAGGACCCCAGCCAGACCGTGCTGCTGTCCAATCCGTAACGCCACTGGCCACCTGATCGGCTTCCTGTTTTTTCGCTGCTGGAAACATTGGATGCCTTGAGCCTCTCACCCCCTCATCCCCCGACCAACGCGCTGTGCATATCTGTCCTCAGATCACGCACGCCGGCCCAGCCAGCAGCAGCTTTTAAACCGTCATCCCCAAGCTCGAGCGACTCCTTTGTGTCGCATCACCGCGTCCCCCGGATCCAACCAACCACCACACACGACCGACTCGCTCTGGCCGTTGCGCGCGCCTCGTGGTAGTCACTGTTCATTTGCTTACGACCGGTTCTCAACAGATCCATCACCTCTCAACCCGCTCTCCCCGTTTCGCCTTTCAATACCGCAACCATGGGCATAGGAGGATCCAAGATGTGGAGCTGGCTCTCCCTGCTTATGAAGCAGAAGGAGATGCGCATTCTGATGGTTGGTCTCGATGCTGCCGGAAAGACCACCATTCTGTACAAGCTCAAGCTGGGCGAGGTCGTCACCACCATCCCCACCATCGGTATGCCGCCTCCTTTTTCTTAGCGGGCCGTGGGGGTTTTGCCTCTTCCCCCGGCCTTGCTTGTTTCCCCGGACGCGACTGGGCAAACGGACTAACACGTCGGCTCCAAGGCTTCAACGTCGAGACGGTCGAGTATCGCAACATCCAGTTCACCGTGTGGGATGTCGGTGGCCAGGACAAGATTCGTCCCCTGTGGAGACACTACTTCCAGAACACCCAGGGCATCATCTTCGTCGTCGACAGCAACGATCGTGACCGTGTTCCCGAGGCCCGCGAGGAGCTGCAGCGCATGCTCAACGAGGACGAGCTGAGGGACGCCCTTCTCCTGGTTTTCGCCAACAAGCAGGATCTGCCCGTGAGTGGCTTCATTGATTGATCTACGAACACCAAGAATGAACTTGCTGACGTGATGTAAAACAGAACGCCATGAGCGTTGCCGAAATCACAGACAAGCTCGGCCTCCACAGCCTGCGGCAACGCACCTGGGTACGTTGCCTTCCTGCCTCGCATAACCCTGCAGATGCTGACTGTGCTGCAGTACATCCAATCGACCTGCGCCACCTCGGGTGACGGTCTCTTTGAGGGTCTCGACTGGCTTGCCACGGAAATCAAGAAGAACAACTAAAGCGCCTTCGGAACACTGGGGACCGGTCCTCCTCGCCCCTCGGTCAAGCATGGCTCGATTGTGCTCTATCAGATATCCCCCGTTAGGCAATCAGTCGACTAGCCCATGAACCTTTTTTTGCGGTTGGTGCCTGCATCGTGAACGCCGCTTTTATGAATGAGAAGATGAATGCAGAGGGAGGGTGGCCGACACTCATTCTGAAATCTGGTCACTTTTCGGAAAGACGGAGGGGCGCACTGGGTTGGGATCATGTACAATTTGATACACTCGTCAGGAGAGAGATAACAGTTCATTCGCTGCTTTCCTCGGTTCCTGAGAGAGAGAAGACAGAGAGAGCAGCCCTGGTGGTTTCAACATGTCTCTGTCGTGCTAAGAGGGGACTGGAGGGGGGAGCGGTGTTGGCCGGGAGGCAGCAGCAAGCAAAAGGAGGCGTCTGTGTGTGTGTGTGTGTCTGAGTTGTGTGTGTGCTTTTGGGAAGGGAAACGAGTGACGGCTGTAAACACATCTGGTAATTTATCAATGTCGAGTTCTCGGTTTATGCCTTTCTCTCGTGTGTATCTTAAAAAATACACTCATGTGTATTTCAACATCATTTCGACTGGCTTCCATCTCCCCCGCTTGGTCCCATCTTCCCCATCTTCTCTCCTCCCTAACTCAGGGCCATGGCCCAACGTGGAGGCGTTGATGTTCGCGGCAGGCGGGATTGCAATGGATGGGTGGCTTTTGTCCTTTTCAAGCCGAAAACCGGAGACCTGGTGCCGTGTTGCATGGATGGACTGGGCGGGATGTGGGTTGGCGTGGCGAGTCGGCGACAAAAGAAGGGACTCCTCAGCAACCACACGACGTGACGATACTGTTGGGAGTTGGCGACGAGTAATTGCGGGCACTACACTGCGTGTTCAAGGTTATATTTTGGAGGATAAACCACTCAACGTAAATAAGACATGGCTCTTACTGCCCCGTGTGATCTTCCTCCCTCTTGCGGGACTCGGCTGCTGTGCTTGCAGAGTAGTGATCATTACAACATTCAAATATACGGTACTTTTGACTACATCATTGCCATTCAACATGAGCCAACCTCAGCTTTGCCCATCAGGCTTCCTCATGCTCGGCGACATGTTCGCTGCGGATGTCCAGGCCACTCTTGTCCTCGTTCAACGAAACAACAGCACGATCCCCCGTCTTGATCTCGCCGCGGATGATCCCGTCCGCCAGGCCGTTTCCAATCTGGCTCGTGATCAGGCGGTTGAGCGGGCGCGCGCCAAACTTGGGGTCGTAGCCCCGCTCGGCGAGCCACTCCCGCACGTCGTCGGGCACGCTCAACGTGATGCGGCGGTCGTCCAGCCGCTCCTGGAGCTCCCGCAGGCGGATGTCGACGATGCCCCGCAGCGCCTGGAGGGAGAGCCGCTTGAAGATGATGAAGGAGTCGATCCGGTTGAGGAATTCGGGGGGGTATTGGGATGCGACCACGTCCATGACTGCCCGCTTGATGGTGGGGTGGATGTCGCCGTCGGCGGTTTCCTTGTATTGGTGAATGGGATCCGCGCCCACGAGGATGTCAGCTCCGAGGTTCGAGGTCAGGACGATGATGGTGTTCTTGAAATCGACCTTGTGGCCCTGTGCGTCAGTGAGGTAGCCCTCGTCCAAAACCTGGAGCAACAAGGCTGAGATGTCGCGATGTGCCTTCTCAAACTCGTCGAAGAGGAGGACGGCGTACGGCTTCCGCCGTACCGCCTCTGTCAGCTGGCCTGCGTCCTCGTAGCCCACGTAGCCGGACGGGGCGCCGATCAGGCGGGAGATGGTGTGCTTCTCCTGGAACTCGCTCATGTCGAAGCGAACAACGGCGGTTTCGGTCGAGAAGAGGAAGGCGGCGAGCTTCTTGCACAGCTCCGTTTTGCCGACACCCGTGGGTCCAAGGAAGAAGAAGGACGCGAGGGGTCGGTTCTCGCCGCTGAGGCCGGCTCTCTGCATCCTCACGGCATCGGCGACGGCCTTGAGGGCTTCGTCTTGCCCACGGACGGACTCCCGCAGGATTTCTTCCATGTGAATGAGTCTTTCCGTGTGTCCGCTGGTCAGCTTCGATATTGGGATCCCGGTAATTCTTGAGACAACGTTTCCGATGTCGTCAGCTGTTACCGAGTCGTGGATCAAGCTGGGCTCGGTGTCGGGCTTCTCGCCATCCTTTGGCAGCTTTTGCTCGAGTGTGGGGATCACACCGAATCTCAGCTCCGACGCCTTTGCGAAGTGACCCTCTCTCTGCGCCTGCTCCAGCTCGATTCGAGCCCTGTCAAGTTCCGCTTGCGTCCGCTTGATGCCTTCGATCTCGGCTTTCTCCTTCTCCCACTTTTCCGTCAAGACTTGGACTTCTTCCTGGAATTTCTTCAGGTCGGCCTCGAGTTTCTCGCGGCGCTCCTTGCTGGCAACGTCCTTTTCTTTCCGTAAACTCTCGAGTTCGATCTGGATCGTCATAATCTTCTGGTCGAGGCGTAAGATATCTTCGGGCTTGCTCTCTTGCTGCAGTCTGAGCGAGCTGGCAGCTTCGTCCATGAGGTCGATTGCTTTGTCGGGGAGGAAGCGATCGGTGATGTAGCGATTCGAATAGGTCGCGGCGGCAACTAGAGCCCCGTCCGTAATGCGGACACCGTGGTGGACCTCATACTTGTCCTTGATTCCGCGGAGAATACTGATAGTGTCTTGTACGGTTGGCTCACTGACGAGAATGGGTTGGAACCGCCTGGCCAAGGCGGCATCTTTTTCGATTAAGCGGTATTCGGCGAGTGTCGTGGCGCCGCAGCATTGGAGTTCGCCTCGCGACAAGGCAGGCTTCAGGAGATTCGACGCATCAATGGAGCCTTCCGCCTTGCCGAGCCCGAGCAGTGTGTGGAGCTCGTCGATGAAGAGGATGACCTCGCCGTTTGCTTGTTGCACCTCATCCAGCACTTTCTTCAGCCGCTCCTCAAAGTCGCCTCTGAACTTGGCGCCAGCGATGAGAGAGCCAAGGTCCAACGAAATGACTCTTTTATTCTTGATGCTCTCCGGAACAGCGCCGCGCACGATCTCCAGGGCCAGCCCTTCGAGGACAGCCGTCTTGCCGACGCCGGCGCTTCCGATGAGGACGGGGTTGTTTTTCGTCCGGCGAGAGAGAATCTGTATCGTCCGCTGGATCTCGGCGGACCGGCCGATAACAGGATCCAACTTGCCCGCCTTCGCCTTTGCCGTCAGGTCGACTCCGTACTGCTCGAGAGCCGGCTTCTCAGGCTCGCCTCCGAGGTTCATGCGGTGGGTGCCGCCCGGAGGGTGTGGCCTGCCATTGGAATATGCTCGAGCGGTGACGGTGGGAAGGGCGCGCAGCGAAAGAGAATCGACCAGTATCCTCGGAGCGGTCGCGAGGGTTCGGGGGAATGGGTCTCGTCGCAAAGCGCCCCTCGAAGCAGGCACTAGCCGTCGAGCGGCGGTTGAGACGAGCTGTCTTCTTGCTTGCATTTTACGGGTGTCCAATGATCCGATCTAACCTGACAAGTGAAAAGGGCCGCATCGACACCCGTCGATGTCGGTCTTCATTTCACACCTTTTTAACCTAAATATGGTGGCGAGGAGAAGAAGCCCCCATGGGATGGATGCGACACGAAGCTCGAGCTGTGACGAAAGCTCTCGCACCTTCTACTCCGAGGGCCCACCTATATTCTTTATCTTATCGGAGCTCCATCAAAGGCGTGTGGACCGTGCACCCTTTGTTGACTTTTTAAATCGAGTTCTCAAATTCTTTTTCCGCTTCGCAAGTTTTCTGGCGGGCACATCTTCGCAGAAGATTTAGGTTCTGGCTGTTGCAGGGTGCCACACAGCGGTGGGCATTGGACTTGCTGGCGCTGGCATGACCTGGCAAGTCCGCCTGCACCAGCCTATCTCCAGATCGGTATGTACTGTCTGCATTTCCTTCGATGTCTGTCACATCGCCCATCCCTCTCTTTCCTGATGATCTATATTGGTCCGTGTTACCGAGCAGCCTCAAGAACTGCAGATGACGACCAAACCCAGCATTGACATGCGTCTCTGACTCTACGCCTCTTTACATGAGCATCATCGGACGATCTTGTTGAGCGCTCTGCTAACAGTTTGTCTGGTAGATGCCGAGAACTATTTTCCAAGTTCGTTGTGGAACCTTCCCTCCTACCGCCTAGCAAGGTACGCGCGCAGCTGGCACACCCAACTTCTCCAGAAGGCTAGGCCAGCGCTGCTTGGCCAACCTTCTTAGGCTGTGGTGGCTCCCAGACACTGGGAAGGCCGTGGTAGTCGAGCTTGCGAGTGGGCGTATATTGCTAGCGAGAAAAGTCCACAATAAGACAAATGATAAAAGTTCTGAGGCCCTTGGCATATGTGACCAACCTCCATCATGCATGATGAAAATAGCAGTGACCCGGGTCACTCATCGAGCCGAGAGAAATCAGTAATCAGGCCGGTGGTGATTTCAAGGTCCCCGTCTCGACTTGCAGTGGTGGAAGGTGGGGACGGGTGCCGCCCGATTGGCTGCTGCAGCCCAACACAAGGCCTGGCGCGCCGGCTTGACTTCACCCTTTCCCCTCCAGCTCGTGAAACCTGGATCCCAGAACGCGAACGCGTCAACATTGAAACTCCTATCGACAGGACGAGGAGGACACGTCAAGATGCCGATGTACGGTGACTTGGGTAACAAACTGGTTTGTATTGGCCCTGGTCTGAGGTCCCGACGTCCCCAAACCACAACAACTCACATTCGATCAAGGTCCAACATGCCAAACGGACGCAGAACCTGGCACATCTGCCGCCGTATCAAACCGAGCTTGTCCGTTCCGTGGCCCGGGAAGTGCGGGACTTGAACAAGGACGTGGACAGCTTGCTCGAGCCATTCCAAGGATCATTCGACCCAGCGGCAGACCGGGCTACGGCGTGCACCTTGTTGGTCAACCATCTGTCCATGCGCAGGAACAAGCGCTGCCTCCTTGCCTATCACCGGACGCGCACCGACAAGCTGGAGGAGCTGGTTTGGAGCGGATCCGACATCCTGGACCCCGGACAACAAACAGGCGCCGCTCACGGTGCGCCCGGCGGCGAGAGCGGAGCGAGCAGCAGCCTGAGCCCTCAGGAAGAGGACTATTTCCGACAGTACGGAGACCTGCTGGCGGCGTACAAGGGGCAATGGACGGACATCGACCTGACGGGGAGCCTCGAGCCCCCAAGAGACCTGTTCATCGACGTCCGGGTGCTCAAGGATGCGGGCGAGATTCAGACTGAATATGGGTAAGCGGCGAGCGCGGCGCTGCGGGCAGTTCCTCGTGCATGCGGGATTCAGAGCTGATGCGGAGTACAGGGCTATCAACTTGACGAAGAACAGCCAGTTCTACGTCCGGCAGGGCGATGTGGAACGCCTGATTGCGCAGGGCTACCTTCAGAAGCTCGCGTGAGGCACCCGTTTTCGGCCACCCAGAAAACACGGGCCGCGCCGGGTGGGTGCTGCTTGAAACAACGCCCTGCCCCCCACCATGGCAGATCATGCCACAGAACCAACCGTCGAGTTCAAGGCGGGGTTGTCAATGCAAGCGGCACCTGGGGGCGGCTCGCACCAGAATGGCGGCAGAAGGTGTCTTCGCGCCGACACCGGGGAAGGACATCGTGGGGGGGGGCACACCCTGCCTCGCAGGCTTGCAAGGCTTTGGCGCCGGTCAGGCTCTGTGAGGGGTCCCGAACGCCGGCCCAGAAGCATCATGGGCAAGGAACCAACGTGCCGGCCTCCATGCAGCCCACATGCAGGAAAGCTTTTCGCCAATTGGGAGGCGACATTCTACAGTAGACCGCACTGTGCCAACGAATGCAACCTTAGCACATCGAATTGACAACTCAAATCGGTTACAGGCTTGTAGACGACGCGGAGTACAGAATAGGGAAAGCCCCTTATACCTTGCCCTTACTAAAGCGGTTGATGTAATCGAAAGCGCTGCCTCCCTCAATTGGGTGCCTTGTTCGACGTCGACGTGAGTCGGGTCGTGATAAGAGCCGAATTTTAAAGTCAATTCACACTGTCATTGCATCATCCCGGTCAACGGCTGGCGTTTTGCCCCACCATCCTGCATCTTTTCTGCATCTGACATCAGGTTCCGAGTCGAGACTTACACAGCACGGCCAGCAGAGATCTTTGCAAGTCAGCTGGGCTCATGTTGGAGCTAGAAGAAGACGGCACCAAAGTGACGGCTCCCATGATTGCCAGACAATGCTACCAGAGCACCTCGGCTGCATACTGTACTCTAAGGTACAGGCTAGAGTACAGAATTCGGACGATGGCAGGACACTGCCCAAGCTCCCCAGATCTATGTGGGGACACCCGGCATAAGGTTGCCTGCTGAAAACCGGAAAATTAAAAAAGAAAAAAGAGAGAATGTTACTTCACCTGCCGCTTATCTGTGTCGCCATCACATTTCGCATGGGAGTATCCTGTACAGAACACTATTACCCCATCCGCCCCGCTGTCTAGTGTGCTGTGCTGTGCAGCCGCACGAACGCGTCGTCTTGCTTGGGCGAACCGTCCAGTCTCCCTCTGACCTCTCTCGTTCAAGTCAAACCCCCGAGCTCCTGTCCGTTCATTTTCCGCCTTCAAAGCCTCTGCTCGTCATCTCAGGGGTCCGTGTCGTTTGCTGTGGTGGAACCACGATGCGCACACCCTCCTGGCTGGCCCACTCTAGACTTGCGTCTTGAATACATAGCAAACCCTTGTTTGGTTGACTCGCTCGCCTCGCCCATGTCGTCTCCGGCTTTTGGTTACGCATCGTGGGGCAGGAGGCGGCCCTCCATCTCTTCCCAGACCTCCCACGAGGAAGAACACCCTGCCAATTCCAACGATGCAAGGCAACTCTCCTCGTCCGTTGGCTCAACCAGCCATCGCGAGCCCATAAGGTCCTTCATACACGGCACTGTCAGAGGGCGCCTTGGTGAGTTCGGCTCTCCCATCCCACCCACGTTGTGCATGGCCCGTTGCCTAACACTCCCAACCCAGCTCCTCTCGACAGCGCACAGTCGGTCCGCTCCGTCCGCGAGGACACTGCCGAGTTAGCCACTTACTTCCTCTCCGACAAAAAGGACAGCCGAGAACCCCCCTTTCTCCGCCGATCACGGTCGACCTCCTCCGCAGGAGTGCGGTACACTGCCGACCACCATCGTGGCTCGGATGCCAGCCCCGTGAGGCCAGCCGAGACCATCACCGAGGTGCCAGAACCGCCCTCGCCGCCGACCGAGGATCCGACCGTTGAAGGCCCGTCGATGCTCGCCAACATGTTTAGGAGATCGCCGCCAGGCAACAGCTATTTCTACCCTCCGAGAGAGGGCCAAGGCCATGAGGACCTTGTTCCAGCTGAGGAAAGCGGCACTGACGATGAGGCCACGCAGTCGAAGGTACCGACCGCCGAGCCGCATCCATTGTTGGCCCACACCGAGACCGCCGAGGAGGCAAGCGAAACATCGCCTCTGCTAGCCGCCAGATCACGCGACGGCCAAAGAGGTGGCGACGGAATGTATTCCCAAGGGAACGGGCATGGCATTGACATGGAGGGCCAGAAGCCTCCGAGTCGGAGGAGGTGGTTTGGCGGGACGCGGGACTCTCTGCGGGATGTCGGGAGCCAGGTGGCGAGCATCATCCCGATCATCGGGAATCCGAAGCGCTGGGACGGACGCATGCTCTGGCATACTGCGGTCGTCGCTCCGGTGGCTTGTCTCCCGGCTGTGGTTGTCGGTCTACTCCTGAACATTCTTGATGCCTTGTCATACGGTGAGCTTCGATGAGCTTCGGCTAGCGTGTCCATTTGCTGACTCGACGCAGGCATGATTCTGTTTCCTTTGGGAAGCCCGATTTTTGCGGGCCTGGGATCTGCCGGGATATCGATGTTCTATGTGAGCTGCATTGTCTCACAACTGACCATCTCGACGGGGAGCATATTCAAGGGCGGGGTTGGCTCTGAGTTGGTGAGTAAACGAAACTATCCATCTCTCTTTCTATCTCTTCCTTCCTTTTCTTTCTTCTCTTTCTCATACGATTGCCCTTCGTTGCTCACACTGGACAGATCGAAGTTGTACCCTTCTTCCACAACATGGCCGCCACCATCACGGAAACGGTGGGAGCGGACAAGCCCGATGCGGTCATTGCCACAACTATCACGTCTTACGCGCTGAGCTCGATGCTCACGGGCACCGTTTTCTACCTCATGGGGAAGTTCAAGTTCGGCTACGTCGTCGGCTTCATCCCCCGCCATATTCTAATCGGCTGTATTGGAGGTGTCGGATGGTTCTTAGTCGCTACGGGATTCGAAGTGACTTCACGGATGGACGGCAGTCTGAGCTATAACCTCGATACACTCAAGCACCTGATCCGGCCTGACACTGTGCCTCTTTGGACCATCCCCCTTGCACTAGCGGTCGTCCTGTTTTACGGCCAGTCCAAGATCACGTCCAAGTACTTCCTCCCTTCATACATCCTCGCTATTCCCGCGGCCTTTTACGCCCTGGCCGCTGCCCTGAACCAGGTTGACCCGGACCACCTGCGAGACGGTGGTTGGGTATTCGAAGGCCCGCCTGCGGGGGAACCCTGGTGGTACTTCTACACACTTTACGGTATGAGACCTCCCCGTCTCCCTGTCACTGATTCAACGGCTGACAATGTTTGCAGATTTCAGCCAAATCCACTGGGGGGCGATCGCACAGTGCGTCCCGGCAATGCTTGCTCTGACCTTCTTTGGCATCCTCCATGTCCCCATCAACGTCCCGGCCCTGGCGCTCAACACGGGCGAGGACCACGCCAGCCTTGATCACGAGCTCAAACTGCATGGATACTCAAACTTCCTGTCCGGCGCGGCAGGCAGCGTTCCAAATTACCTCGTGTATTCCAACAGCCTGTTCTTCATGCGGTCAGGAGGCAACACTCGTCTGGCCGGGGTCCTGCTGGCTGCTTTTACCTTTTTGGTCATGTTGATTGGCCCTTCTCTGATTGGCTTTATCCCCGTCATGATGGTGGGTGTGCTGATTTTCGACCTCGGATTCGAGCTCCTCCTCGAGGCAGTGTGGCAGCCCAGGAAGAAACTGAAGCCGGCCGAGTATTTTACCGTGGTGGCGATCGTTCTCGTCATGGGAACTTACGATTTCGTCATCGGAATCGGCGTGGGCATTCTGTTGGCGTTTGTGTCGTTGACATTTCAAACTTCAAGGGTGTCGGCCATCCGAGCCAGTTACTCCGGTGATGTGGTTGGATCGACTGTGCGGAGAAACCCGACACAGCAGCACTATCTCCGGCAAGTTGGTCGGCAGATCAACATCCTCAAGCTCTCGGGCTACCTATTCTTCGGGACCATCGTCGGCGTGGAGGATAGAATCAGGGCTCTCATCGCCGACGAGGAGTTCGGAAGGCGCCCGATCAAGTTCCTGGTACTCGACCTCTGGCTTGTCACCGGGATCGACTACTCGGCTGCGGAGGTCTTCAACACCATCAGCCGCTTGCTAAACGGCAGGGAAATCGAACTGGTCATCAGCGGGGTCGACCCGGAACACGTCCTCGGCCGCAATCTGAGGGCCGTCGGTCTCGGCGAGGATGGCATCGAGGTCAAGCTACTCCCCGAACTTTACTCGGCGCTCGAGTATTGCGAAAACGAACTCCTCAAGACGCTGTACGTCAACCAGGACGACTCGGCCAGCTCGCGCACCGCCTCGACTGCCAACCTGGACGTGCCCAGCAACCAGCCCTCTAGCCTTGCGTCGGCTGATATGCTCGGCTCGTCCCCCCGGCGCGACCACCTCCGCGAGGCTGCGCGCAAGTCGATCGGGCACGTGGAAGCGAGGCGCCCGCCCCGCTGGCAAAGCTTCAAGGAACCCCTCCGGCTGATGCTGCAGATCTTCCGCGACCTGAGCGACAAGAACGAGGACTTTTGGTTCCGCGCGGTGCCCTACCTCCGGCGCGCCGAGTACCCCTCGGGCGCGGTTCTGTTCCGGCGCGGCGAGCGCGCCGAGGGCTTCTACCTGATCGAGGCGGGCATTTTGAGGGCCGAGTACGACCTCCCCCAAGGCTGGCTGTTCGAGAGCATCGTGGCGGGCACCACGTGCGGGGAGCTGCCTTTCTTTTCCGAGACGGACCGGACGGCCACGTGCGTCGTGGAGATGGACTGCGTGGTGTGGCTGATGGACGAGGACAGCTGGGGCCGGCTGCAGCGGGACGAGCCCGATGTGGCGCGGGAGCTGCTCCGGATCTCGTTGAAGCTGACGAGCGAGCGGATGAATGTGATGCTTGGGCATAACACGCTGACTATCAGTGGATAGTTTAAGACTGGATGGCTTCGTTACTGGTTTTGAGCGAGTCTTGTTTGGGTTTGGTTTNGTGTCGCATGGGACAGGTCGGCGGTGGAGCTGGCAAAAAACCTACAGAATATATGTTGGCTGGCGTCAATAAAGAGCATGAGGAGGCTGGTATGAACAACCATTGCCGTATGTTACATCTCTTGGAATAGCCATANAGTGCCCCTCGTTATCCGCCTTGTGTGTCTGTTCCGNCAGTCAGTTCCGGAGGGAAGGAAAGAGAGAAGATAGGAGAGAGGAAAGATAAAAAGGAAAAGAGAAGAGAGTGGAGAAAAAGGAAAAGAGAAAGCAGCAGAGAGAAGAGTACACATCTATCATGCTATTAACGCTATGCCTACCCGGTGTAAGAATAGGCGTATGAGTCCTCAGCATCGCCACCACAAGGTCTAGTTTATCCAAGTGTTGAGCATGACCATGGCGCCCCTTTGTTCGTACTGTGAGAAACAGAACATCGAATGCGTGGCTATTGAGACTTCCTTGAAGCGCCGCGCCTGTCTGGCTCTGAACCGACTTTGATGTGGTGCCTATGGCGTCGATTGTGTGTAACCCTCGCTCCTTTAGCTGAGGAAGACTTAGTACCGGGACATGTCCGAGTCGGATCTCCGGAGAAGTGGAACAGCGGCATTGCTGGGGGGGCGAGGTTGCCCTGGAGAGGCGAGTTTGTGGGCGTCATGCCGGGGAGGACCCGGTGGTGGAAGGAGTTCCACGGGCTGGCGTTCAACTGGGTTCTCGGGGAAGCGGTTGGTGCTGGCCGTGTAGAGATTTTGAGACGCGGAGTGTAGGACGTGGTCTGCGGTTGGTCTGAACGGTTGCGTCGTCACCAGATTCTGCCACTCCTCGGGAAGAGGAAGCGAGCTCTCCGGATGCTGCGGCGGCCCCTGAAAGTCGGTGTGCAACAATACTAGTACTGCTAGCTAGGCACACCTTGCCATCTTGATGCCGTGGATGTTTCTACTTCTGCGAGCAGCCAAGTCAAGAGGAACCCCACCCCATTTCCAGCTCTGCGGCTCGGCAGAAGCCGCTCCCAGTGCTGTGGATTTATGATGAAGCTTCAGTCGTCTGAACTCAATGCAGATTTCCGACCCAGGCTCTCGGGACAGGCTCCAGGGTCCTATTTTCCAACGGCGGCAGGACGGGCACGAGCCGTTGACCCGGCGATCCCCTGCGTGGAGGTGGGAAGGCTGAAACAGAGTGACTGTCGTGTAATAATAAGTCTCTACATATACACGGCACTCTGCAGACCAGACCAGGTTCTGGAACGCTGTCGAAACCAAACACCGATGAACACATTCCCATGGTATGGAACCTGGCGGAAAGTGGCTCTGTCCGGTCGAGAGCCGGCTTGGGACAACGATAGCGACTCATGCACGCCTACGTGGGCAGGAGGAGAGAGAACTACGGCGTAGAAGACCGAGGACGACCTCTCACTAGGCACAAAGGGCACGACGATGGGCCAATTTCACACATTTACTTTGCCGTACAATGTCGGAAGCCAAACCCGAGGCGAAGCTCTTTGACTTGGAACCTCGACGCTCATGTTCGAGCAGGCGTCCTCAGACCAAAGAAGAGCCGAGGTTCTCGGGTGGCCATACCGTCAACGCCTGCCGGTTTTCTGGGGATCGTCAACCAGGCACTAACCAGGATTTAGTTGAAACAGCGGATGGCTCCCGGAAAATCAGCAGCCGCCAGCGGTTATGCAGGTTCACTTGTGTCGCCTACCGTCCTTCCCCCGGGCTGCTCGGGCTGGCTGATTGAAACCCAGCTCTCCCGCGGGGGCTAAGTGTTTCAATAGAGGCTGATTGTAAGAGGGCGTCCCGGCGAGAGGGGACTGAAGGGGCCCGAGCTGAGGGTTGAGTCTTCTCTTGCCGGTGTTGCATGAGGCAGGCCTTCCTTCTGGTCGTTGTATCGAAAGAGACAACATTCCAGGTTACAAAGTCGTGTGGATCCTTGCTGAAGGGTTGCATTTTTGCGTGGAGATCGAAGGTAACTCTTCAACCTCACGGCATGTGCTTCTGACAGTCTAAGACCAGGTCCACTCCCGAGTGCACACTGCATCGTGCACGACGCTCGCAATTTACTATGTATTGTGTAGGTAGCGAGTCTTCAACACAAGACAGTTTAATAAAGGTTCCCCGATTGCCAGGTTGCATTCCCGATTCTCAGCTGCCGCGAGATGGAAAGCAACGCTGCACCGAACGTTGCTCTGCGTCTGTGGGCTTGTGGGCTTGTGGGCTTGTGGAGGAGATGCCCCTTGTTGAAGATGCGCACGGGCATGCAGGATGCAGATGCCGACATCGCCACTGATGATGCAGTGGTTCGATAAATCGATTGCCTTGGTGCCGACGGCGCTTTTCTCTCGAATTTAACCCGGCACCCCTTCTCGCCCCCACCCTCACCCCCGGTTCGGAACTCGTTCAACCTTTGGACGGAGCAGATTGCTGGATGGTGTGGCGGCCACATGACAGAGCCCGCGTTTTATGTTTGGCTGCTGTGATGCCGATCCGAGCCGAATTGATCTGAAGTCGTTTCTGCAATCTCTGTTCAAGTATCCGTATCAGTTCCCACCGCAGCCTGCGGTGTGAACTCCCACTCGCATGCTCGGGCGTTCGCCAGGACACGGGGTTCATGCTGGGCTGCTGCAGTGGACCTGGCCTGTTACCGAGCCCACGGGTGCTCTCGCACGGCCCTGACGTTAACGTTGAGCTTCTGCAGGGCCCAGGAGAATTGAACCGACGCGGACTCGAAAAAAAGCGCGAATCTGAGAGCGAGCCATTCGGCTGCCGTCCCTCGGCGATGAACCCCACACTCCACCACCATGCAAGGTCAAATTGGGGGGGACCAATGCAACGCTTGGGATGTGATGTGACGGGGTTCGCAGAGTTGATCCTCCGAGTGCGCCGCCCTGCTTCCCTTGGCTTCCGGGTTGTCTGGTTGGTGTGCTGCTGCAGGCCCCGACGGCCCTGGTCCTGCAGCTACGGCAACCTCGCAGCAGCTGGGATGGATGCCCGCCAACCAGTGCCGGAAGGAATCCGAGGAGTCGACGTTGACGATATGCGGAGTTGTCTGTGCGATTCGTTGCCCCTACACGTGTACTTGTGCGCGGGATGGCCATCACACCCAGACTGCCAGACAACCACGGGCAACCGGGTTTTCCATCCAGCCGCTGCTGTTGTCAGGGCCCTCACACGCTTCTCCCGCACGCCGCCGCGGTTCAACTGCACCGTTGCGTCGCACGTGGGGAGGGGAAAGGGAAGGGAAGGGAGGCTGTGTGCCGCCTCATGCTCACTGGGCAACCCAAGATTTGCTTTGTTCGTTCCAAACTGGCGCCAAGCACCCCAGGCCAGGAACGGTTTAATCCGGCCGGGGCTACGCTTGCAGGGATCAGCAGGGGCCCCAATGGCGCATCGAAATTGCTTCTTCACGAAAGAGGGCCAATGGGCCGGCTCGGTTGGACCGGGGAACCAGAGTGCCACGGGCAGGGGATTTTGGGAGAGGAAAACAAGGGGTTCTCTTCACAGAGAGACAAGGAGACAGGAGATCGCACGGGAAAGTGAAGGAGGAAAAAGGAAAGATCTGCCCACTCGTATCCCCCTCCCTCGGGCGCCTATTGTTACTGCTGTCCCCGAGCAACACACTCCGGGTGTTGAGGGCATTTTCGAGGGCATTTCGAAGCCGTCCTGACCGAGGGAGCGAGTGAGCGAGCGAGAAGAGACCACTATCCGGCCCCGGCACGCCAGACTGACGCACGCCTGCTTCGAGTTCGAGTCTCTTGGCCTCCGGCAAGCGACTCGCGACCCGCAACTCACGACACACTCTCTCGTTTCCGGCTCTTTTCAGACTTCACAGGCGTCGCATCGCACTCCCCGCACGCCTCTCCCACCACCCGTCGACGGCAGCACGCACCGGCCAGCAGTTTCCTGCACCTCGGCCGTCCATTCGTTTCGGGGCTTGGACAAATCCCTTCCCTTGTTTTGGCGTCCCTGGGATCGCCTGTCCTCTGTCCTCTCCGCCATCCCATCTTGACGCCAGCTGAGGGCCGGACCTCAGGCTGGCTCGAGCACCAAACCCATTGTTTCCCGTCCCGCCACGCTCACTTCGAACTCCATCCGATCTTTTGCATCCCTTTTCCTACTCACCTTACCCTTCGCTCGGACACTTGATCGTTGTCCGACCTTGACGTACCGAAGAACGCAGCCAGACAGTCAAAACCGGTTGCCTGCGCCCCTCGACTCCCACCCCACACCACTCGTTCTGCACCCCGACTTTGCTCTCTCGCCTGTGCCTCCCGCTCGCCTGTCGGACGTCTCCCGACACCAGCGGCATCCTGCAGTCCATTATCGTGACACAACGCGACTTGCAGGCTTATTTCCAGCACTCTCTGTCCCACGTGCGGGATACCCCACAGTCGTTTATTATCCAACAGCGCTCCTCGCCTTGCCAGCCGGCTGCTGGAGTTGGGCCCCGATCAAGGGAACCCAATTGGGCGCCATCTGTTTTGCCCACTCCACGCGAGACGTGGGAACAGGGAAACAGAAGTGGTATGGCCGCCCGCTGCCCTTGCTGCTTAAGCGCCCGATTTGATCCTGCAACTGACACAGCAAACACAGGCAGCGACAGCGGTCCATTCTTTCTCGAACACAGCACTTACGCACGTGCTCTCGGCAGCGCGGACTCGTCTTCTTCACGCTGCTTCGCCGCGCATCCCTCCGTCCAAACCCAACACGGTTACCCAGATTTCGACAACGGGATACCGGTCGCGATCGATCCCCTTTTACAGCGAAGATCAACTGCCATGTTGACGGTTTTCTCCGAGCCGGAACGTCCGTTATAGCGCAGCGAGCGTCTGTTCGACTTTGTCTCAGCTCGAGATAACCAGCCCGGCACGTTTTTGCCCTGTACAGCGCAACGTCGTCAAAATGTCGACCGCGCTTCCGAGGCCAGCCCGGCCTTCAATCGGCCCACCGACGATAGCGCTTCCCGCACTTCCGGTGCCCAAGACGAGAAAGAGCACCGGCGGGCTATCAGCGTCCTTCAACAAGTCCACACCCGCAACACCCAGGAGCGGGCTTCGAGCCCCGTCAGCAAGCCTCCTCCCCCCCGCCATGCCCACGCCTGCCGGATCCAGATCGGTGTCCGGCGTTAATGCCGCAGGCAAGACCATCAGGAAAACAGTCAGCATAAATTCATTCCCGCAGCCTCCTCGAGGAGATGGCCGAATATCCAGCCTCCCGCCCAGCCCGTTGTCCACTTCTGCTCCTTCGCGAAAGCTGAGGACTCCCACCACACCCACCTACCAGCTTTCCAACGGCACGCCAAGCTTTCTGAACGGCACAGCGGACGGCAAGTCAATATCGCGGCCAGCCGCCACGAGAAACTCAGATGGCCTCATCAGCGTGGCGTCCCCGCCTCAGAGCCGCAGCTCCTCAGCACAGGATTCTTATTCCACCTCGGCAACCCAGTACGACGACCTCAACGACACGACACCGCAAACATCCGACGCCTTGATGGCCGAGAAAGGGTTACTAAAAGCAGACGGCAAAGGGAACGTCATTGTTAGTGTCAGAGTGCGGCCCGATGCTGCTGGCAGTGACAGCAAGGGAGACGGGGACTGGCTGGTCGATGGAAGAAAATCGTTGATNGCATACAAGGGGAAAGAAGGAGGGGACTACTATTACGGTAAGATTCCCAAGTAAAAAGCTGACTGGGCGCCCGACTAATTCGGTCGCTGCAGACAACGTCTTTGCGACCCAGGATGACAACTCTCGGGTCTACGACCACAGCGCCAAACGCTTAGTGCGAAGGGTCATGGAAGGCTATCACGGAACCGTGTTCGCCTACGGCATGACCGGCACAGGAAAAACCTTCTCGATGCAGGGTACAGCATCCTCACCTGGCGTGATACCCCTCGCTATCACCGACATATTCTCCTACATCCGCGAGACACCCTCCAGGGAGTTCCTTCTCCGAGTCAGCTACTTGGAGATCTACAACGAGAAGATCCACGATTTGTTGAGCATGCCTACCGGCAACGGTGTCGGGGCTAACCAGCAACAGGAGGAGATCAAGTTGCGGGAGGACAGCAAGAGAGGAGTTTATGCGAGCCCTCTGAAAGAGGAGATCGTCCAGAGTCCAACGCAGCTCCTCCGTGTGATTGCCCGCGGTGACCAGGCTCGCAGGACGGCGAGCACCCAGTTCAACGCCAGGAGTTCTCGCAGCCATGCCGTCGTGCAGATTGTGGTGGAGAGCAGAGAGCGTGTCCCGGGGGGGCCTGGGGACAGCAAACGGCAGGGGCTCTTGCCGGGCGGAGTACGCGTGTCGACGCTGAGCTTGATCGACTTGGCTGGTTCCGAAAAGGCGGCCGAGTCCAAGGAACGGCGGCAGGAAGGCTCTCACATCAACAAGAGCTTGCTCACCCTCGGCACCGTCATCGCCAAGCTCTGTGAGCACAAGGACAAGGATGGAAAGCTGGCCGACAAGGATGGCAAGCACCTTCCCTACCGAGACAGCAAGCTCACAAGATTGCTGCAAGGAGCCCTGTCCGGCAACTCCCTAGTCAGCATCCTCTGCACGATCTCGGTCGGCGCTGCTGGGACCGCCGCGTCGGCCAGCACGCACGCGAACGAGACCATCAACACCCTCAAGTTTGCCTCGCGAGCCAAGAACAACATTGTCAGTCATGCCAAACGCGCCGAAGAAGCCTTGGGTGCCGGTGGCGACGGTGGCGCCAGGGTTCTGCTCGAGCGGTACCGGATGGAGATCACGGAGCTGAGGAAGGAGCTCGATAACAAAGCCAAGGCCAACACCCAAAAGGAAGCCGAGGAGGAGAAGGAGCGGGACGCCGAAGAGGAGCGAGCGAGGGAGAAGGAGGCCGAGATGCGCCACGAAGAACAGATGCTGGAAATGCAACTAGCCCGGACTGCGCTGAAGGAGAGGATAGACCACCTCAACAGGCTCATCCTTAGCTCCAAGTCGATTGGCGTCAACGCAAGCGGGTCCTTCAGCTCCCTCGGCATACACACCCGCTACTCGCAGGGGTCTGTCAGGTCGTCGATGGCTGCATCCAACGCAGGCAAGCTCGCAAGTCTGGAGAGGACGGCATCCATGACCTCGAGCGTCTCGACCATCGGCCGCAAGTCGGCCAGCCACCGCTCCTCCGGGGGTGCGGAACCACCGGCCGTGGTGGATGACGAAGACAGCGTGGGCGAGTTTGGCGACGGGACGGCGTCACTCACGTCGCAGAACCGCGCGCTCCAGGCCGACCTCGCCGACAAGAACCGATACATCCAGACGCTGGAGAAACGGCTCCTCCAGGCCCGCCGCGCCAGCTCCTCCCGCACGTCGGTCGGCCTGTCGAACAGCAAGGGCATCATGGTCGGCGAAGACCACAGCGTGGCGACGCTTATCAAGGAGAAGGACGGCGAGATCGCCGAGCTCCGCGCCCGCCTCGATGACAAGGACAAGATGCTCGCGGCGCTGCGCACGGCCGCCCGCTCGCGCGACAACGCCGACCGCGTCGACTCGCGCGCCGAGGTCCGAAACTCCCAAATCCTCGACAGCGACCCCGGGCCCGCGCCCACGGGCAGCCCGCCCGCCGCCCC
>FJWA01003692.1_pt1 | contig 25573 bp, 26 predicted proteins | sample 1011891 | NCBI WGS metagenome assembly FJWA01 (sample SAMEA3912450, study PRJEB9761) | metagenome | biome: forest; material: soil | place: USA | collected 2011-06-22 | depth 0.1 m
ATTTGACAGGACAACTCCCTCCACCACTTTTCTGTGTCTGATTTAATCACCGTGAGACTGGATGAGGTTGATGACAAAGAGGGGCTAAATAACGCCACTGCAGAACACACAATGCAAGTCGTCCGACTCCGTCCACTCGACAAACGCAGCAGAGACTGATCATTGGCATGTTTCTCAGAGACTGTCGAGCCACTAAACTGTGAATTGCACCATCATAGGTATTCAGGCAGTCCCGCCCACATCACTCCGTGATGCCGCGGGCGGAGCCGCCATATCTTGCCTTCAATATGAAAAGTATCCTTCCTTACTTCTCCTGGTCTACCGGTATCTCAGAGAGGCCAGACAGATGTCTCGTCCAGCCAGTCGCCGGCCAATATTCATCGCTGCGAAAAAGCCAAAGTACTGCGAGCAACGACCGAGTGTCCTGCTCTGTCCCGCCTCGTGGTCCCGTATCGTCTTCCATCCACGTCCGCGCCGCCTCTTGATGATACTGCCTCAGACGTGTCGTCTCCACAGCTCGGTATTTGGTTTCCAAGCCGACGCCACGCCGTGCGGGGAGACGAGCTCGTGGCCCATCTCTTATTCCCACACCTCCCTAAAAATATGCTCCCCGGACGAGGATGAAACGGACCAGGACATGTGCTGCGAGCGACAAGAGCAGCAACCAGGGCGGCCATGCGCGGCGTCGATGCCGCAAGGAAAAGAGGAAACGAGGAAAAACCGAAAACTAGTACACTTGCTGCTGCTGACTGTCCGGGCAGCCGTACCGAAATATAGAGTAGATCGATGACCGGGACATCGGCATCATCCACAGGCTCCGTGACGTCGCGCACAAGACGCCGCCTCCCAATGGTCAAGACAAGACCCCGACTTTCCTGTTATTAGCCTGGCGCGCGTCCGACAAGCCGTCCAGCGTCTCGCTAGGTCTGGATCTGGGCTGTTCCGTTCCGCGGCCAGTTGTCGCGCCCTCGATAACCCCCTCGGTGGTTTCTGCCGTGTGGGGCATTGGATCCCGAGGCGCTGGCGCCCTGCTCCGCCGGGTATGACGAGGGAGCATCGCGGCCCTTGCCTTGGCGATGCTGAGCCGAGGAAGGGTGCCGGCTACCACGCTGGGCGCCTCCGCGACGCGGGTTGCTGCGGGTTCGGCCAAATGGGATCGTGATACTCTTGCTCTCGTTGCCGGGAAGGCAGACGCGCCACACCGTTCCGGCCCCAGACACGTCGACGGGGAAGCTAATAGCATCCGAGCTGAGCACCGCCGGATACAGCTTCTTGGAAAGGGGCTTCGGCGTCGGGCAGGGTTGCCACGCCATCTCCGGTATCGTCTTTGGAAGCCTGATGGGGGGCACCGACCCCATCTCCTGCTCCTCGAAGCATTCCTCGTCCATCACCTTTGTCGTGACCGAGCCGTCTGTCTGGCGGAGCCGTGTTGACGGCCCAGGGGACGATGGCTCGGCGTGCTGATGGGGCCCACGGCTGCTGCCATCAGCTCCTGCAACTCGAGACGGGTGCACCTTGCGTCCGCCCAGCAGGTTGTCGATCTTGGCCTGCCACGTGTTGTCAGACTTCTGAGCAGGCGCGCGTGCGGGGTTGTCCAGCTCCTTGTATGCTGTCTGCGCCGCCCAAGCAAAGTTTGGCCCCTGGGTCTTGGACGACGGGCCGGTAGGCGGTCTGCTGCCCTCCGTCGGGCTCGTCTGCGATTCCTTGGCCGCCGAGGGAGGCAGCCGGACCACGGGATACGGCCGTGGCAGTGAGACATGAGGGTGTGTCGCATCGCCGTCGAAAGCAGGGTGGCCAGCCATATCGGGAGGAGGCGGAGATGGCGATGTGTGCCGCAACGCCTCGGTGCTGGACTCCAGACGGATATCCCGCGTCTCTTGGCGGACGTCGCGCGACGGGAAGAAGCGCGAGCCCCTGCCTTGCTGCACTGCCGCTGTCTTTGCGGCAAGCATCGCCGCCGGCGTCATATCGCGAGCACCGCTCGGCGCAGTCGGTGCTTGTTGCGAGGCCGCGGGCTTCGACTCGGCAGAAGCAGCCCACGGGTGTTCTTGCCCAATTTGGACCGTCTGTTTCGGGGCGGCCTCGGTGCGCGCGCCGCTCTCATCGAGCTTTGTCGGGCGCCATGTGTCCTTGATGGTGGGCTGTACGTCCGCCAGCGAACGGCCTTCGGCTCGCAATCGACGATCTCGTTCCTCATACTGGTCGTTGAGCATCTCGGAGAACTTCTCGTCGTTGAGGCGTGCAGCAACGGCCCACGGGTTTTCCTTGATCTCACGCTCTCCCGCGGGGCCTCTAGGCGCCTGTGCCTGTCTGGGGCCAATCGGCGGCTGCCATCCGGCGACAGGAGGGATGCTTGCCTGCGATGTTGCGGCCGCGCGAGTGCTATTCGGCGGCGCAATGGGCCCGGGTCCAGCTTGGCTGGGGATCTGAGGCAGCTGAGATGTCCCCAGGTCGGCAACAAAAGTGCCATTCCCCAGGCTCCGGTTACTGTTCGGAGCGGCCCAGACATTCTTCGTCGTGGAAGGCTGAAGACTCCATCCCGCCGGTTGCCGATCGGCTTGTCTCGTCCAAGGGTGGGTATGGCTGTTGCCCTGTGCTTGCGGGCGAGACTCGACTTCCTCGGGTTGCAAAGCTGTCTGTGATGGCGCTGCGTTCGGATGCTGGTTGTTGGCAGATTCGGGGATCGCTGCGGACGCATCCTGCTCAGCCACTTGCGACTCGGCTGGTGGGGGTTTCTGAGTAGCGTTGCTCTCACGTCGTTGGGTTTGTGCAGGAGCCACCGTCTGGTCTTTCCCTGCCGCTTTCTTGTTCTTGTTCGACTCGGGAGCAGGCCCCAGAGCCTCCAGCTTCAGGCGGATCCGCTCCCTCCGCGCCGCCTCTTCCTGGGCCTCTTCCTCCTGACGGCGCCTCTTGGCGAGCTCTCGGCGCTCCCGCATCAACCTCTTCTGCAGCTCATAATCTTGCTCGGTAACAGGAACGGCGGGAACGGCCGATGGCGACGGATGCGCGGGAGGCGGCATGCCCCGGCCGTCGGGCACAGGCCCGCCCGGGTGGTAGGGGGTCGCATGGGCGGTCCCGGGAGAAGCCCTGTGCTGCCATGCCTGGCCGTGGGGAGGTCCGCCTTGGAGACCGGACGGGGAGAAGTTCCTTGGCGAGACAGGACCATCGCTCCCTCCGGCCATAGATGCGCGACGGGCGTTGACGAGCTCGGGAGGGGGGAGAGGGTGCTCGAGACCTTTGGGTCGCTGCCAGCTACCGCTTCCGCCACTAACATTGGAAGATCCGCGTCTCCGCCCGTACCCCTGCTGTTGCTCGTTATTCCTGCTCGGTGGGAAACCGGATGGCGCCTCAAGCGGCCCTTGTTGCTCGTGATGCAGCGGTCGCTGCAAGAGCGCCGGCTGTCGGCCGTGCTGTTGCTCCTGACGCATGGAACCGCGGCGGTCGGGAACCGGCTCGTAACGGCCGGATTGCGAGTTGAAGAGCTCCCTGTTTGCACCTGGCGCGCCATCCCGCCAAGCAGCCCGGCTGAAATCGTCTGCCGCAATCTCCTTTGGTGGCGGCGCAGCGTGTGTTGGGTACACGGGCGCGTCCCTTGGTGGGTATCTCGGCGGCGCCTGAGCTTGTCCATCTGCCGTGACTGGGGAGACCTTGTCGATCTTGGGGAGCTGTGCCCATGGCGACTTGGCTGGCGTAGGCGGAGCTGGGGGCTTCGCAACAAGCGTCGGCTTTTCCGGTGCGCCTTTCAACACAAGCCCCTTCCCCGATGCAAGGACGCCGGGCCTGATGGATGGCAACGAGCTGGGGACTGGCACATTGGTTCTCTCCAAAGGCACATTTTCCTTTGCGACCGGCACGGGGATCGGTTCCGGCGGGGGGGGCGGGAGGTCCTCGGTATGCGCGATGGCGATCTTGGTTCCATCCTTCCACGTGATAGTGTCCGGGTCCCAGTCGTCGTCGTCGTCATCGATATCGGCCCAGTTGGACTGGCCCTTGGCGTCGTCGGGATGGAGCCGCGTCGCCATATGGATGCCGTACTTTTTAAGTTCTTCGTCGGTATACTTCTTAGGTTCCGGTGGAGGAACGGCTGGTCGGTGTGTCAGTAATCCGCCCAAACGGCCGCGGCCGCAAGCAGTGGCTTTGCTCACGTCGATTCTTGTTCCAGACGGCGCCTGCGTCAGGAACCGACTTCCCCCCATTTGCTCCGGACGACTTGGCGACCAGGCCACTTCCGGTTTTGGCAACGAGCCGGGGCCGGGTCGCGTTCAGAGTTCCCGCCTGGGCAGGTGCTGGGGCAGTGGTCGGGGGGGCCTTCTCGGTCGTCTTTGGCTGCGCCGGGGCAGCGGCCTTGACGGTGCGGAACGTCTTGTTGACATTGATCGCCTTGAAGGACGCGGGCTTTTTTGCAGAAGCGCGGCCGTTGCCCTTGCCTTTGGAAGCATCGGATCTGGCTGCTTCGGTATCGGATCCTCCACTAATGCTGACTTCTGTCGAGTTGACCAGATCGTCCACGATTTCGGAAATGTGCTTGTTCTCAAACTCGTCCGTGGCGGAAGCGGGAGCGTCGCCGTTTAGCTGCGGTCGGTTGAGGTCGACATTTTGCGAGTCGGTTTCGATCTTGATCGACTGCGGGCGGCGCGCGCAGGGCTTCAGTTAGCGGAAACGGATTCTCAAAACAGACTCGGGCAGCAGACGAGATGTGGAGAGGGAAGAGCGTACGGGCTCGGTCGTCGAAGTCAGAGTAGCTTCATCGGATCGCTGCTTGGGTGACTCAGTTGCCATCCTACGGTTATCGCGGTCGTTTGGCGATCGAGCGGGCGAGAGATTGACCGATTTACGCGTTCACCTCGCGCGCGGGGTGTCGAGAAAGTCCGTGTAATGGTATCTGGCCAGATATGGCGACTATCTCGTCAGCCACCTCTGCGATAGAGCAAGAGAGCGCCAAAGAAAGCAACGGGAGAAGAGCTGCGAAATGCTGCTGCTGCTGCTGCTGCCTCGGGATGGAATGTCGATGGCTGACGCGCGCAGACTCGGCCGTGCGACCTCTCGCGAAAATGAGGGCTCTTACCTCCTTCTCCCGAAATTCTGTTGCGAGGACCGAGGATTGGGGATGCCTCTGGGCCGGTGGGCGGTAATGTGGAAAGGAAAAGGGAACCGAGAGGGGAGGGAAGGGACGGCGTTCCGGGATTTGGGGAGGTTCCAGGAGGGTGTGCAGTGTCCTTCCTGTGAGGCGATGCGGCTGTGGCAGGTCTTCTTTTCGCCGACAACTGGACGGGTCCTGGAGAGCGGTTGGCAAAGAGCTGGCAGGGGTGGCCGGTTCGGGCTTAGCGCAGCAGAGAGTCGCCCACGCCCACGCAGCACGCAGCGGCCCTTTGGGCCTTGGCAGGGAACGATCGGCCCCAATCTCAGGCAACTGCTCATGCAACCACGCGAGGGATGGCGGACCGCGCAAGACGAGCCCGGGCAGTAGGACGGACGCGGCACGCACGCAAAAGGAAGCTGTTTCAAAATCCGCGTATGCTGGCCGATTGGCGAATGAGTGTGTATGGGTTTGGAGAAGACTTTNGGGGAGATGGCATGCTGTAATTTTGTTTGTCTGCGGGCTTGACTCGCCTCCTTGTGACTCGACCTCAGCCTCGGGGTGGTGTTGAAGACCTCGAGAACCCCGACACGGCTGCATGTCAAAGTAGTGTTTTCAATGCTGCACTCAAGCCGTCACAAGGAGGCCGTCTTCGGCATCGATGTGAGACCCGTCCCCGGTCATGGGGACAGACCGGCATCACCTGAGACCACTCGCCCCCCGTGCAGATCTCCGGGCTCTTGTGAACTCTCCAGCTAGACCTCTGCTGTAATGAAGTGCGCATCTTACAGGCTCTGCAGCCAACTCCGGCGGGAAAGTCATGACGCCAGTGCCAGGGCAGTACTCGACCAGAGCGGACAAAAAAGACTCGGTTGCGGTGCGTGCTATGCACTCCGTCTATTGCTAACAGTTTATGTACACGCCTGGGCCAGCGGCCTGGTCGAAAGCCTCTCGCACCTCAGTCCTAGTGAGCGTTGTTCTTGTGGTGGCCTGCTCTGGTCAGCAACACGTCATCACCTGCCGGTTCAGGGCCCAAAACTCACGGAGATGGAAGTAGTAGTTCTGCGCATATCCGACAATGAGGAGGCCGATGATGGCGTGGATGATGGCTAGAGAGCAAAATCAGCATCTGGTTCTCGGCGCGGATCAGATGGAAGCTAGCCACATACGCTTCGCCGACGGGTTCTTGCCAAAGTGCTTGGCCTGGTATTTGCCGAGAAAGCCGGTGGCCTTGACCTCGGGAGCCGCGCCACGGGGGAGCTTCTCGTAGAAGTTGACGACACGCTGCATGCGGACAGCGTCAGGGGCAGCACCAATGGCCTGCATCCTACGGTTAGCCAGCTGCCTTTTTCACCCGTTCTATCCTCCCTCCCAACCCCAACTCTCCGCCGTGCACAGCAAACAGCCCGTAGTCCTCGTCCTTCCAGCAATGCACATCAAATCCTCAGGTGTCGCTGTTGCCGGGTCCAGGCAGCTCGGGGGGACGGCTCCGGGGGGCGCAATTCGAGCGCAAACACGTACCTTGGGGGAAGCGACCTGAATCATCCATGTTAGCAGCCATCTCCAAGCTCTTCGCTGGCGAACGGCGACGTACCTTGGGCGGGATGAGCGTGGAAAGCGCCCGGCGTGTGACGTGGCTCATTTTGGCAAAGTGCGTCGCGCGCGTCGAAAACTCGATGAGGGAGACGGAGAAGATCGCAGACGAGGCCCCAGCTGCTCGATTCGCAGGTCCGGCTCAATTGGGCGAGTGGTCGTTCTCGGGATTTGAGCTGTTAAGAACGGGACCTGATTGAGCGGGAAAACCGCAGCGACCCTCGTCGGATGGAGGTTGTTGCGCGCGGTTGTTTCCGACTGCTGTGGCCAATCAGGGGCCGTGGAGTGGGGCGCCGCCGCAATTGGAGCCAAGCCGTCACCAAGCTCGAATTGAATCGCCTCACCAAGTCCAGAGTCTGGTCCAGTCGAGAGCCGTCCAACTCAGCTCGCAGCACCTCGAAGCTCAAAGAGCAACAGCAGCCCCTCCCTCACCGCCGTCGAAGAGAGAGAGAGAGAGGGTGCCACCCACCATGTCCTCATTACGAACAGCCGCCTCGGCAACCCGGCTGCTGCGCACGGCGTCGCACGCCCGCACCGCCGTCTTCCCCGCGACCCGCCGCTACGAGAGCTCCGAGGTCCCGGCCAGGACAGGCCAGGAGAAGAAGGAGACGGCCGCGGCCGGGCTCCCTCGGAACGTGCCCGACTACAGCGCGCCCATTGACATGGCCACCTCGTACGAGCTCTCCCAAGTCCACCTCCGGTGTAGCACCACAGACAGCCAGACAGACACCCATTGACACACTTTTGATCTTGCAGCACCTTTACCCCAGTCCCCAAGCATGTCCAAGACGGCAGCGAGGAGGGCATCCTGCCCGCAGCCGTGCTGTCGGGTGCGCCAATTGAGATGCAGGCCAGGACCGTCCGGTAACTTAGCCACCTACCCTCACCCCAAACATCCAATATCTCCTATCCCAACGACCACCACACTAACCGAACCCCCCCTCCGCCCCTCCAGCATCTACAAACCCTCCAAGCCGGCCACCCAGTCCGGCACGCAGATCGGCACCCGCTGGCGAATTGACTGGGACGTGCTGGGCAAGGGCCACCGGTGGGAGAACCCGCTGATGGGCTGGCAGTCGTCGGGTGACGCGGTGCAGGGCACGCACATTCACTTCAAGACCAAGGAGGACGCCATCGCTTTTGCCGAGAAGCAGGGCTACGAGTACTTTGTGCAGGAGCCCAACACGCGAAAGATCACGCCCAAGGCCTACGCCAACAACTTTTTGTACTCGCCGGGCAAGCTCAAGCACATCCGGACCAAGTAACGGGGCTCTGGGGAACCCGAGGGGGGTGGAACGTTTGTACATATGATGGTGGCAGGAAAGGCTCGGTTCGTAGAATACGAGGGACTGTTCAACAAGAGACAAATATATCGCGGGAGCAAAAGTGGGCAGAACAGCTATCATGACAACAAGGCCGCGAGGCCCGGGCTGGTGTGCCAATTCATTCGGCCCGTCATAAACCAACCAACACTAGGTACCATAAAAACGCCACGACAATGCTCCCAATAGCCATGAGCATGCCGAACCGGTGACCATCTCCGGATCCCGCCAGCGGCGCCGTGCCCGAACGCCTAAACATAATGCCCACTCATGCCAGAGTGCCCAAACGCCCTGACCGTCATACACAACACGGAACATTCCTCACGTCGTAATCATCGGCTCGTGGCCGCTCTCACCATACTCCATGCTGTCCGGATTAAGCCCAAGCTCCATGGCGTCGGGCAGGTCCTTCTTCTTGGACCTCGCCGACGACTCGGCCCACGCCCGCATGCGCACGAGCTGTCTAATGGCAGCCTCTCTACGTTGGTTCTGCCGCAGCAGCACCGCCTCGTTCACCTTCGTCGCCGTGGTCCGGCGCAGGTCCGAGCTGAGCAGCGCCGCCAGTTCCGGCTGCAGGCTGTCGTGCGGGAAGATGATCAGAGCCATCGTCTGCTCAAGGTCATTCAAGAAGTCACGGTTGGTGGCCGCCCGTGGAGCCAGCTTCTTGGTCGCAAAGTCCACGGCGGGTGTGATATCCCCTTCGTTGCACTGGCGGATGAGCTCCACCAGCTGCAGCCGGAGGAGCGAGAAGTGCAGCTCTGGGTCTGTATCTAGCAACTGAGGCCACGTTAGCCTCGAGACTCGCCAGGAGATGATAGCGAAGACAAGACAAGGTGCAGTTGCTCATAGTGATAGTGGTTATGTCTCATCACGGGCCGAGGCCTATGCGTGGTGCATGTTGAAACTCGTGTTCTAATCATCGCAACGAGAGGCGGCAAAAACAGGGACTTCTTCATACCTCTGGGTCAAGGCCATTCAGCGCCGAGATGGCCGTCTCGATGTTGCCGCTGTGGATGGCATGCTGGATATCCTGCCGGGTTTGGATGGAAAGGTCTGGCTGCTGTGGCTGCAGATTGGCCTCCTTGCAGAACTTGGCGGCAGCCTTGGGGTACCCTTCCATCGTCAAGTAGTCCAGGATCAGAGCATTGATATCGCTGCGCCAACGGTCAGCACGGCGCCACGGCAGGGTGATGAGGTACCAATGCGGAGAGGGCAGGGGCAATCAGGGTTAACGAGATGTTGCAGGTTTCTCTACATGGAATTTTCAGAGAGATTCCCATTGATATGCAATCATCATTTTGCCAGTGGGTATGGGGGATGCTCGAACTGAGGCGGCGGGGGTTCGCGCTTACCTCTTGGGCGCCTTAACGTCGGCGACGCGCTTCTCGAACCCATGTTGGAGAGGAGTCGCCGTTGACGTTGAGGAATTCTGCAGCGGGTTGCCGTCAGCATGCAGTCCTGACCATCGCCGCCATCATCTCCCAGGGCGCGCGCGTACCATCCGGCCAAGACTCTCGCGGAGCTGGGCAAAGACGGTGTCCCGAAAGGCAGAATCAATGTCGAGGACACCGAGTTCAAGAGCCGCGCTCCAGTTGGACATGTGCCTGGCTGACGGACGCGATGCCTCACATCTGTCTCTGCGTGTGCCTAAACCGTGGGCCGGCACGCGGAGGCTGGTGGTTTGGATGGAGAAGAAAGAAAAATTTGAGGAGGAAGTGGACTCGAGGAGAAGCGGACGGAATCGAGTTGAAGTTGGTCAAAAAACCGGAGTCAAGCGAAAAGTGCGTCAAAGCTCCTCGTGGTGGAGTCGAGCTCGGCGGAGCTGGTCCGCGACGCCCGTTGGCACTGGCGCGGCAGCTGATGACGGGGCTCAGCCGTTACAACGTAAGTTACGGTAATTTGTGTTGCAGCCGGGTGCCCCGCACCGCTCAGCTAACCCTGACCAGCTCTCTCACGGCTCCCCTCCAGTTCCCATTTGATGAATGCAACTTCAAATAGCAAGGCTTCTTCCTCTTTCTTTTCTTCTTGCTGACTCGGTCAGGCTACCTGGCCTCGTTTTCTGCGAAGGATGCAAAGACACTGCAGATGTCCTGCCAGCGTTCTCATTACTTGTTTCCTCAGACATCGATCCGAGCTGCGAGCCGCGCGCCTGGTGTCGAGCCACTACACCCGCTACACGTGCACAGCGTTCCCCTGTCACACTGCCCCTCCATTCTCGACAAACCATCCAGTTTCCAGCTGATCCAGCTCGACCTTGACGGTTGCAACCGCCCCGTCCAATCATGCCGGCTTCCGTGGTCCCTGAGCTGGAGGACGTCCCCAACAGCCCAGTGCCCCCCAAGACAGACGGGACCATCGCAACGCGGGCCCACTATGCGCCGCCGTGGGCCGATGTCAGTATCATTGGCATCGCTGGCAGCTCGGGCTCGGGCAAGTCGACGCTGTCTCAGGCCATTGTCAACAAGCTCAACCTGCCGTGGGTTGTCATCCTGTCTATCGTAAGTCCGACAGCGCGGTCAGGGGTCAAACCTGAGCACGCGCTTACTGGTCTCTCTGGCGTGTTAGGACTCGTTCTACAAGAGCCTGGATGCCGAGTCCTCAAGAAAGGCGTTCCAGAACGAGTACGACTTTGATGCGCCAAATGTAAGCCGAAGCCACCCGTGGGACCCCTGGACACCAGCCTCATTGTCGCGCAGGCCATAGATTTCGATGTTCTGGTTGAACGACTGCGTGATCTCAAAGCCGGGTAAGTCCTCTGTACGGGCCGCCTCCACACGGGGCATACGGGTATCTGATGAGCCTTCCACGCAGGAAACGAGCCGAGATTCCCATTTATTCTTTTGAGAAGCACGCCCGCCTTGACCAGACAACGTCGATTTATTCTCCGCATGTCCTGGTCCTCGAGGGCATCTTTGCGCTTTATGATCCTAGAGTCCTCGAGTTGATGGACATGAAGGTGCTTTGTCATGGTCTGGCTGTGTCGGCACGACGGGGACTGACTTGAGTCTAGATCTTTTGCGAGGCCGATGCAGATACTTGCCTCTCGAGGAGGAGTACGCTTGCATCGCCATCCATCTTTTATACCGCGGGAAAGCTGACAAATTCCAAGTATTGCGCGACCAAAGAGACCGTGGACGAGACATCGAAGGCATTATCAAGCAATGGTTCACCTTTGTCAAGCCCAATTTCGAAAAGGTAATAAGCTCAACCTCGGTCTTGGCCGAAGCAGTCGGTTGACGCTGCTTAGTATGTTGACCCCCAGCGGAACGTCGCCGACGTTATTGTGCCCCGAGGCGTCGAGAACCACGTCGCCATGTGTAAGTGGACCACCACATTCATTGAAGCGAGAGACAACTCGAAGCGCTGACTTGAGCAGCTATGGTCGTCCAGTTCATCCAGCACAGGCTGCTCGAGAAGTCCACACACCACCGGGCAGCACTGACTCGGCTGGAGATTGGGTCCAAGTCGGAGCCGCTCTCGGAGAAGGTGGTGGTGATGAAGCAGACATCGCAGATGCGCGGCATGAACACCATCATCCACAACATCGACACGCTGAGCGAGGACTTTATCTTTTACTTTGACCGGCTCTCGGCCCTCCTCGTCGAGCAGTACGCCGACACCACCCCCGTTACGTGAGCCGTGACAACGGGAGCACTAACCGTTGAATTAGGGCATTAAACAACATCCCCTTCACACCTGCTGCCATCGCTACGCCGCAGGGCCTCACCTACGCCGGTCTGCGTCCCAAGGGCGAAGTCTCGGCGGTCATCGTCCTCCGCGGCGGGGCGGCGCTCGAAGCGGGCCTGCACCGGTGCATCACGGACTGCAAGACGGGCCGGATCCTCATCCAGAGCAACATCCGCACGGGCGAGCCGGAGCTGCACTACCTGGTGCTGCCCGACGACATTGCACAGCACGAGGCGGTGCTGCTCCTCGACGCGCAGATGAGCAGCGGCGGGTCAGCGCTTATGGCGGTTCAGGTGCTCGTGGACCACGGGGTCAAGGCGGAGCGGATCGTTCTGGTCACTTACAGTGCTGGGCGTATGGGGCTGCACCGACTGGCCAAGGTGTTTCCCGGGATTACGGTGGTGGTCGGACAGGTGGTGCGGGACATTGAGGAGCGATGGGTTGAGAAGAGGTATTTCGGCTGTTAGGGGCGTGCATGCACCTCGGATTCCGTGGCTGGCTGAGGCGGTAGGGCGGGCGGTTGTGATTCTTTGGTTGGGTTGCATGGCCTGGCGTTCTCATAGCTTTTTGGATCGATGAACTCGGCACGTCGAGATCCGATCCATATCTTGGTTTGAACATGCTGTCGAGTCGTGGATATTGCAGAGTCACGACTCGAGTGTTTTGGGTTGATCTCGACCCCTATTTTGGCCACGGAGACAGGGGCGCCAACCCACGGCACAGGTTCCGAATTGCAGGTCACTCCCCTGTCGTTGACCCCTGGCTCAGCTCCATCGCACAGTATGCATATTTGGGGGATGCTGAATTGGCGAGTGGTGCCCCGCGGAAGCATACAGTGCATCACGCCACACTGCTCCAGCACGTCAACTCCTCGCCTGGCCCTGATCCCAGGAGGAATGGCCCCTGTCCTAGCTGCCCTGGCCGGGAGTCAGTCGCTGACGTACTTAGTAAAAGCTGTTCTTGTTGGCAGATAATTACGAGACGGCGGTCGATTTCGCATCTGCGTCAACCAGCGCCGCCTTCGTCCTCTTATTTTTTTTGCTCGACATTAACGATATTGTCAGGTTTCACTCGCTCGCGCCGTTTTCTTTTGGGCGGTCCGATCTCCTGTTCCCCTGATCCCTTATTTCGCTGTGGAGCGCCGTTACTTGCTCGCCCGGTCCTTGCACGATTGACGTCACAGGAAGCGCAACACCGAAAACAACCTCGCAATGCTCGGCCGTCGAGCAGCCCGACAAGCCGGGCTCTTCGGTTCTCGTGGCGCGAACGTGACAACAAGACTCCAATGGAGCAGGACCCAGATTCAACCGTTATTCACAAGAACGCCGACTAGATCAAGGCCAACCGCACGTCCGAGTCCGAGTCCGAGTCCGAGTCCGCGTCTCTCGACACGAGTGCTGCCCGCGCCGCTCGTGCTCACACGCCAATTGTCGGGCCGGCCCCTTCCACAACGAAACTCGAGGCTGCTAAACTTCTGCTACCGTGCCGCCGCGTGGTTTGGCGGCTCGGTGTTGTTTGTCGGCATCGGCGTGGTCGGCTTCTTCCTCTACGATGCCTCGACCTACCAGGTGCACGAAAGCCGGGCCGACGTCAACGTCTCGTCCCTCGCCATCAATCCCCGCCGCGGCGGCCCCAAGAATCTCCCGATCCTCGAGATATACCTCGACGACTACGACAGCGAGGAGGCGCGCAGGCAAAAGGACAAGCCCAGGCTGGTGATCCTGGGCGGCGGCTGGGGTGGTGTCGCGATGATCAAGGGGTTGAATCCGGAGAACTACCACATCACTGTCATCTCTCCGACCAACTACTTCTTGTTCACACCGATGCTGCCGTCGGCGACGGTCGGGACCCTTGGGCTGAGGGCGCTGGTGGAACCAATTCGGAGGATCATACATAGCGTTGGCGGCCATTTCATCCGCGCCCGCGCCGAGGACGTCGACTTTTCCGCGCGGCTGATCGAGGTCTCGCAGGATGACTGCGACGGCAAGGAGCGCAGGTTCTACGTGCCGTATGACAAGCTGGTGGTTGCCGTCGGGTCCGTCACGAACCCGCACGGCGTCAAGGGCCTGAAGCACTGCCACTTTCTCAAGGACATTAGCGACGCCCGCGAGATCCGCAACAAGCTCATCCACAACCTGGAGCTCGCCTGTCTTCCGACGACGACCGACGACGAGCGCAAGCGCCTCCTCTCGTTTGTCGTGAGCGGGGGCGGGCCGACGGGCGTCGAGTTCGCCGCCGAGCTGTTCGACCTGCTCAACGAGGACCTCATCCAGCTCTTCCCGCGGCTCCTTCGCAACGAGATCTCGGTGCACCTCATCCAGAGCCGGGACCACATCCTCAACACGTACGACGAGACGCTGTCCAAGTACGCCGAGGAGCGCTTCGCCCGCGACCAGGTCGGCGTGCTGACCAACTCGCGCGTCAGCGAGGTCCGCCCGGACGCCATCGTCTTCACGCAAAAGGACGAGAACGGCAAGGTGGTCACCAAGGAGCTCCCCATGGGATTCTGTCTCTGGTCGACAGGCGTGTCGCAGAACGAGTTCTGCAAGCGCATCGCGGCCAAGCTCGGCGCCGTGCAGACTAACCGGCACGCGCTCGAGACTGACACGCACCTCCGGCTCAACGGCACCCCGCTGGGCGACGTCTACGCTATCGGCGACTGCGCGACGGTGCAGAACAACGTGGCCGATCACATTGTTAGCTTCCTGCGAACCCTGGCCTGGAAGCGCGGCTCCGACCCGGAGAACCTGCAGCTCCACTTCGACGACTGGCGCCTTGTCGCCGGGCAGGTCCGCAAGCGCTTCCCTCAGGCCGTCGGCCACCTCAAGCGGCTCGACAAGCTCTTTGCCGAATACGACCGCGACCAGTCGGGCACTTTGGACTTTGGCGAGCTGCGCGAGCTCCTCGGCCAGATCGACAGCAAGCTGACCAGCCTGCCGGCCACGGCCCAGCGCGCCCACCAGCAGGGGCAGTACCTTGCCCGCAAGTTCAACAAGGCCGCCCGCGCGACCCCGGGCCTGCGCGCCAACGACATCTCCGACGGGGATGTGGACGCCGCCGTGTACAAGGCCTTTGAGTATCGGCACCTGGGCAGCCTGGCCTACGTTGGGAACTCGGCCGTGTTCGACCTGGGCCAGGGATGGGGCATGGCCGGGGGGCTGTGGGCCGTGTACGCGTGGAGGAGCATTTACTTTGCGCAGAGCGTGAGCTTCCGGACGAGGGTCTTGATGGCGATGGACTGGGCGAAGCGGGGGTTATTTGGGAGAGGTAAGTTTGGGTCGCTCCTTGTTACCTATCTCATGTTGGTGGTGATGTGCGCGACTAACTGATGATGGCAGATCTGATGAGCTATTAAGGACCGGTATCTCTGGATACGCCAGCTGTTGGTGGCGGCGGATTTCACGACCGTTTGCGTAGCCTTTTCCAGCGCAAATAGATCTGAATCTTCAAGTACAATTTCTCTGCGGAAGCGTCCCTTCTCACTCGGTTTATGGAGGCATTGTTCCAGCAACAAACATCACAGACCTCTAACATCTCATCCCCAAGTGCCGCCACCGCCGCCCCTCCCGCCCCTGCGCTGTGTCGACAGCCGCCAGTCATCCTTGCCCTCGAAGTTGTTGTATAGGGGCTCTATGCGCTCCTGTGGCGTCGTCTCGACATCTTTCCATTTGTTCCCGCCAGCGTAAAGAAGGTTGGCGCTGCGTCGACGAGCCATTTCGGGTCGACGCTGGTGGTCCAATGCATGTACTCGCGTGACGTAAGCACAAGCTCGTGGTAAATCACCCACTCGCCTTGCTTCCCAAACAGTGCCGAGGAAGGATGCATATAAACCTGAGTGCCTTGGACGACGGTCTTGTAGCAACCGGCCCCGGCCCCGGCCTCCGTGTCCCTCCGTGCTGCATTGCGAAAGAAGCCGGCACACAAAGCTCGGCGCACCCGATCCGTCTCGCGGCCACATGAAACGATGGGCTGCCGGTACCGCTCCATGATCCTGACGAGCTGTTCTCGCACGTCCTTGGCTTGTCTCATGGAGCGTGCCAGGACAAAGTTTTCAAAACACCAAGAGCTCGAGTAGCCACTCTGCTTCCACGAACTGTAGACGTTCAACAGTGTCAAGTGATCACCGTTCGGGTCGTGAAATTTGGCTTTCTTCTGATCGGCCTGGGACTGCTTCTCCTTTGGTCGGTAGAACACGTTGGGCAGATCTAACATGGCCACAATAGAGAGGATCTCTTCCGAGCACCCGAGCTCACCTGCCACAATTAACACCTTGGCGAGCGACGACTCGAGGGGAAAGTCGGCGAGCCTGCGTCCGAGTCGTGTCAGGATCCCCTCGTCATCGAGGGCGCCTAACACATACAGCTCTTCGAGGGCAGCCAGCGTCGTGTTGACGGGGGGCGGGTCCATAAAGTCAAAGCGCAAGATATCATTGATTCCCATTGCTTTGAGCATGAGGATCGTCGCGCTCACGTTCTGGCGTTGAATGGCGGGTATCGGCGAGGGTAGCATCTCGGACTGGTATGCCGCTTCGGTATAGAGCCTGAAGCATTTCCCTGGCCCCGTCCGGCCAGCACGGCCGGCTCGCTGGTTGGCTTGGGCTTGTGAAATGGGCGTGATGATCAGTGAGTCCATGCCCAACTTCGCGTCATAGGCATCGTGCTTGACGAAGCCTGGATCTACGACGTAGTAGATATTGTCGATGGTGATGGATGTTTCGGCGATGTTGGTGGCAATGACGACTTTTTCGACCACCTAGAGGAGCCGGTTCGAAGATCCGGCTTTGCATCTAGGGAGGAAGTGCTGAGTACATGGGAAGAATGGCAAGCTCCGGGACCCCTGATCCGAGAGCCTTCAACCGGTCGGACAGGACCTCGCAAGATGTATCGATCTCTTCCTGTCCCGTCAAAAACACCAGGATATCACCCGCTGGCTCTCCCAGATGAATCTGCATGACAGTGGCGAGAGCGGCATCGAGATAGGCCGACTCCGGCTCCCGCGAATACAACATCTCGATAGGAAACGTTCGGCCAGGGATCGTAAAGATCGGCGCGTTGTTGAAGTAGGATGAAAACTTCTCGGCATCAAGTGTGGCCGACGTACTGATCACTTTGAGGTCCGGCAGCTTTTTTAGTGTCCTCTTCAACAAAGCAAACAGAACATCAGTGGCGATGGTCCGTTCGTGCGCTTCGTCAAGGATGACGACCGAGTACTTCTTGAGGTCCGGATCCAGCAGGATCTCGCGTTGCAGTGTGCCATCGGTCATGAATTTGATCCTGGTGGCTTGACTCGTACAGTCCTCGAAGCGAATCGAATAGCCTACTTCCTCGCCCAGGATGCAACCAACCTCCTCGGCCACGCGTTTGGCCACCGACATGGCAGCCACCCGGCGAGGTTGCGTACATCCAACAATACCGTGAGTTGCAAAACCCGCCTCGGCCAGGTACTGTGTTAACTGCGTCGTCTTTCCCGACCCAGTCTCGCCCACCACGACGAGGAGTTGATTTTGTCGTATGGCGTCGATCAGTTGGTTGCGGAACGGAAAGATCGGAAGCGATTCCCGCTGCTGTTTGATGGCCATGTCTGCCCTCGTTCCAGACGACTGATCTTTTTGCTGGACGGCAAAGCTCCGACTTGGAATGGTACTGGGCATTGTGGCCCTGGTATTGGCACTCCTGATCTCGCTGGCGAACTTGGGCTGATCGGGGTCGGCCATTGGATCGTTCCACAGAGTTGCAAGGTCAACCTTCTTTCCTCGGTTAGCAGCCGCTCCGGCAGCCGCTTGAGCGTTTGCCTGTCGTAACTCAACCCTCTCTTTGGCCAACGTGGCCCCAGACACGGCAGCCCGATTCAATGACCCGTCGGGAGCTTTCACGACACGAATGGGCGATAATTCAAGAGACTGGCTGGTCTGGCCAACAAGGAATGGTGGCTCCTCCTCTCTGACTTCGATGTCGAGATCTTCTTCCAGTTCCAGCCCGCGATCACTTCTGAGCGCTGCGTTGTCATCGAGGGCAGGGAAGTCTGAGGCTTTCGCAACTCCAGCTGCGATGAGTTGGCGAATCTCCCACCGCTCGGGGGATGTCATCCTCTTCTCCTGTCGTATCGAAGTCTCGGGTTGTTAGAAATCGTGATCGGTGTGTCGGTCCCCGCCTCTGCCCAGAGGCTGCATATTAGCGCCAGAGCCGAAGTCCACGGGGGGGGCGAGGTCCCGGCCCGTTTCCTGGTCAACGTCCTTCATGGACAGCCCAATTCGCGCCCCATCTATGCTAATGACCTTGACCTTGACTAGTTGTCCGCGCTCGACCGAATGCGATAAGCCACTGCGCCCGTCTGCCAACCGTGAAACGTGAACGAGGCCCGCCAGGTTCCCTCTGACGCCGTGGAGGGTCACAAACGCGCCAAAGTCCTTGACCCCCGTCACTTGCCCATCGTAGATCCTGTACAGTACAGGAGCTTCGTCCATCTCTGGCGCTGGCCGGCGGGATGTCTGCCGGTTCTCTTGCTGAGGATCTCTGCTTCGACTACGACTGCGTCCACGTTTCCGCGTCTGTAGTTTATTGATGCGCGCCTTTGGCTCCAAGGCTTCCAGATCAGCCAAGGTGTCACCGATATAATCGGGGCCTGGCGCCTGACCGGGCAGGCCGGGAGAGAAGTGGGCTTTCTCGGCGACGGGCTGTTTGTCGGCTTCAACTTGCGCGGCGGACACCCTAGCCTTCATTGACGGATGCATAATTTGGACCAGCCGATCGATGCTCTCGAGGAAGCTCAGAGGAAAGGAATCGCCGCCAATTCCGGTCATCTTCCGTTTGAACATCTCGAGTGTGTCGGCATCGAGCCGTTGTGCGATGATGAACTCGGCGAGGTTCTTGTCGGCGATCCCGAGGTGGTTCTGGAGCTCTGAGACAACCTTGCTCACGAGGGCAACCAGCTCGAGGTCAAAAATGTCCTCCATGTTGAATAAGAACTGTAGAAGGGCGGAATGACAAAATCATTTGCAAGAACAAGCTCAAGTGGTGACGCTCTGGAGAGCCGAAGCCAGTGGAGAGGAACGGTTCAGACGACCAGGGCCAGGATCTTGGCACGCGGGTGTTGCCTAACCGCGCTCGTTAAATGCATGTTTGGCTGGTGACCCCGGCTGTCTCGCGAACCTCAACCCAAACTCAGCTTCGCCCCGGCCCTCATCCCAAGATCCGCCCCGACCGGGACCCGCCCTGCCGCCATGGACGAGAGCCCCAGCAACGAAAACGAGCGCTCTCGACTCCTGCAAGATACTCTCCGGCAGATATCGGCGACAGCAGCCGGGGCAGACACCAAATGCTGTGTCATCTGCCTCGGCGACTTGGTTGAGCCATGTGAAGCGCAACCCTGTCAACACAACGATTTCGATCATCTATGCCTGGTTACCTGGCTGGAAATTCGACCAACTTGCCCGCTGTGCAAGAGTGCCGTCTCTGAAGTGCGATACGATTTAGGCGAGGATGGGAAGTACGGAAGAGTTTACAAAGTCACAGAAGGGCCGGGCCGTGTTGAAGCAGGCCGAGATGGACTGGCTTCGCCTTCTGGACGTCAAAGCAGTCGCCATTCCAGCCGTCCAACTCGACCACCGCCGTGCGAGGACGAAGTTATTCGGGAACGGCGTATGATCTATCGACATCAACTCTATTCTCTTCACGTGGGCTGGAATCACCGTCAAGCCGCAAATCGTCAAGCCGCGGTATCGAGGTACCATGAGCTGTCACCACAACTCTTTGCTGCGACCCCAGAGCTCGTATCCCGCGCCAGACTGTGGCTACGCCGCGAACTGCGTGTCTTCCGGTTTCTCTACGCAGAGGACAACGACGGATGGCCACAAGACCACGACCCCGTCCGCAGATGCAGACCCTGTAAGGCAGAGTACTTGCTCGAGTACATCATCGCGATTCTGAAGTCCATTGACATGCAGGGCAGCGCCGGCCAGGCCGAGGAAATGATCCGAGAGTTTCTCGGCCGCGATTACACCCGGCTCCTGCTGCACGAGCTGAGGGCCTGGCTGAGGAGCCCTTGCCAGTCCTTGAGCGAATGGGATCGGATGGTCCAGTACCGAGATGGGAACCTGATGCCTCGGGTCCACCTCAGCACTGGGGATTAGGGGAAACACCCGAGATGTAAGGTACCGTTAGTAAGAAGTATTTTAGAGGAATCGCTAACTGGTAAAACACCCTTTCCTACTCATTGATTCGAGTTGCGTGACCTCACGGTCCTCGGTGCCCACTCCTTCTTCCAACCTATCAGCTGCGCTGCCTCATCCCGACAGAATGGTAGCACAGTGCGAGGGTTTGGGTTCTCTGTGGTTCTCGTCACAGCCTGAGGTGACTTGTGTGTCTTCTGTATTATTCTGTCCATTGCCCTCCAAGTTGTTTATCAGCGTCTCTTTTTGCATGACTTGGCAGGATTGTCTATCCTGATCGTGGTTATCTCCCTGGACCACGACTTCCACACCGGGTCCGCCCCTCGGTGCAGTGTGCCATGACCACGAGAATTCGCAGGATTGTCTGCACGATCTAGGCCATGGATGAACCCATGTGTGATAAGCCGAAGTGGTGCATGCCACCCCTAGAACGACAACTCCCGATTCCGAAACGGAATCAAGGCCAACACCACCGCCTCCTCATAGTACCCCCTCCGCTCCACGACATTCCCCGTCAACAGCCCGACAGACCCATTCTTCTGCTTCGTATTCACCCCGCCAAACACCACCTCGTCCGCCCTCCCCAGCTCCATCCCCCCTCTCACCAACGCGGACGTCTCCCCGGGGAGGTAATACATCGCCGTCCTCGCCTTCCCCACTGTTCCATCCCGGCCCAGCACCACAACCCACGCAAAAGATTGCAACAAGGCGGCCCCTCCACCGAGTTCGGAGCCGAGATCTGGATACGGATCTTCATCCACGCCGCCCTCAATCCCAACCCAGTAATCCGCCCCCGGCTCGGCGGCACGCGCCCCCTCGACGCGGTTGCGCGCGCCCTGGAGCGTGGTGGCGTCGGAGAGAGGCTGGTCGGGCACGCCCGAGGGGACGGACAGGCCGCGGACGGCGGGCGGCGGGCCTGCCTGTGGGAACATGCGGGCGAAGGCGCGGGCGGCGGCGAGGATCTTGACTGGGTTTGTGGAGGCTACGAGAATGGTTTTGGGAAGGGTGAGAGTGTCCGTCATAGTGATGGTGTCGGTTTTGGTGGCGGTGCGGGCGGAGGTGGAGGTGGGAGGGGTGGCTTCGAGGAGCATTGTCACGACCGTCTTGAGAGGGGGTGGTTGCAGGAGACGTCGGGGATTGGATTTGCGGACGGCTATACGTGATGTTAAGTTTTGCGAATTGGCAGGACCTGACGCGATGGCGTGATGGGGAGCAACGTGATCGGCTTATGGACCGGTATGTCGGATGTCATTCAGCGGTGAGTGGGAATACAGCCACTAACCCTCCGAGAACCCCCACTCGGCACATCCGCACCGCTCCCGCTCCCGTTCCGCTCCCGTCCCGTTCCGGAAATCTGGATAGGGAGACTCGGTATGTATTTGGGGAGAAGCCAGCTCGGATTTTCTCAACAGCGACCAAACTGTGCTCCCAAAGTTAGCTCAGTCTATCCACCCTCTGGGCGCCCAACTCAGAAGGTCCCGAACCAGCGACACTACCCAGGTAGGTGATCAACCCCGTCCAGCACCATCTCAACAGCACAGAACAGACGCTGGGAACGAGCCCGAGAACACTTTCCACCCTACAGGCAAGTACTTTGATTCACGAGGCAGGGTGTAGGGCTCTGCCCAAGTTGGACATCATTCTCGCGTGTCTTGGTGGCGCTATGATATTAGAGACGTGGGATTTATGGTTCGCTCTCACACGAAAGGAATGGAAAGAGAGCAGACCACAGCTGTCGCGGATGTATTTTGTCCAAACGCCTATCCGAACCCTCACAATGAGAAATCCTTGTATGTCCACTTCTCGGTGACCTTGGTCTTGGCCTGTTTCCTGAATGGAATCTTCCTCCGGCTCTCCATCTTGCCCCTGACCAGCATGCTGCGATACCGGTCCTTGAGCAGGTTACCCTCTGGCTTGAGCAGCCGGAGGGAGTCCTGCAGCTCATCAGGCAGCACCAGCTCCAGATCCTTCTCTGGGAGCTTGAACTTGCCCAGTTGCCTCCGACGCAGCTCCAAGTCGTCGCCGTCGTCGCCGTCGTCGCTCGCGTCGCTCATCTCAACCTTCTCCAACGCCATCTGACGCTCCTTCTCGGCCACCTCGAGGGCGATCTGCTTGATGCGCTCCTCTTGGACCCTCTTCCGCTTCATGGCCGCTTCGTGCTTCGCTTTCCGCTCCTCCTCCTTCCGGCGGGTGATCCTGTTCCTCTCGGCTTGGGTCTTGCGCCGTGGCCGCTTCACCTTGACGCTCAGCTCCTCGCCTGCGCTCTCAAGCCCTTCCCATGCGGAATCGTCTTCCCACTCGGACAGATCCGCCCGTGCTTCAGCCGCCTCTGCCTCTGCTGCCGACCGCGCGGCAGCCTCCAGCTTGATACGCTCAGCCTCGAGCTCCTCCAGCCGCTTGCGCTCCGCTTCCACGACCTTGTCGCTCTCCTCGATCAGCCGGCCCTGGTAGTCGTTGAAGGCGGGATTGTAGCTGTGGCCGCCCTTGGGCCTCGGCACCGCAGGGATGGCTTTCCCGCTGGCTGCCAGCGAGATGGGCTGCTGGTGGAGTGACTTGGGCTTCTTGACCTTCTCCGCCTTGCGCAGGAATGAGACCGCCTCCTCCGTCCTCGGCTCCTCCTTGGGCTCGTCCCAAACGTCGTACTCGGCGTCCACAACCGCGACAGTCTCCTCGTGGTGTCCGTCTGCGACTTTCTTTATCCGCGCGAGCTCCTTGTGTGTGACATAGGTGGTCCGTTGCCTCTTGACCGGGAGAATTCCGTCGGTAGTCTTGTCGCCAGCCCGTTTGCGGAGCGACACAGCCGGCACCGCCGACCGCTGCGCAATGATCTCGTCGGCCTTCAGGCCCTTCTTGACATGCTTCGAGAACCGCTTCGTAAGCTCGGCGTCGCCGACGACATCGAGGGTAAAGAGTTCGGCCGATTCCTTCTCAGCAATGACGCCTCTAGAATACTGTCAGTCAATTGCATCCGCGGCACATCAGAGCGAAACGCACCCCTTGATGATTTGGTCGTTGAGCTCCTCGAGGCCTTGCTGGACTGCGGAAATGTCGACGTTCTTGCGCCATGCCTTTTTTCCCTTCCTGGAGGGCTGTTTGTATTGCTGAGGAGCGTTCGGATTGCCCGATAGGGGCTTGAGAACGGGCATTGTGGCGGTTGGAAGGATGTCAGAGCTGGCGCACTGTCTTGACGTTCCTTCTGTGTTCCTTGCCTGCGTCTGAAGCGCTGCTCTGCTCTGCTCTGTTCCTGGCAGTGGGGTCGCTCTCAAAATTTCAATGCTGGACAGGACGCGATAAGATAACCTTTTTGGACGAGGCGAGGACGACGCACAGACCAGTGAACGCCACCTGCAGAGGTGGCCCGAAGCCTGTAGCGCAGCCTCCCTGGCAGCTGGCAGGGATGATGCTCCCCAAGAGCTGCAACGCCCAGCGACCGCGCCCCTTTTCCCGGGTCCTCGAGCTGCCCGCCAAGTTTGCCAGGTGCCAAGTGCCATCGCGAGTGCCAGTCGATTTCCACCAAGCACCCGATCGATTCCAAGCAACATTCCGTGCTTTGCGCTGACCAGTGCAGGAGAATACTCTACTTGGCCTCAAGAAGGTCTCTAAATCTCACTCCCACCACGAGCCGTCCACAAAGCCACACGAAAAGCCGACGCTGTATTGTTCCCACGCCACCGTCCCCGAACCCCCCTCCCCTTGCGCATCGCTCAACGCACCCAGTCCACCACCGCCTCCACCACCAGCATGGCACAAGCAGGAGCTGGCGGGTCGTACAACAACCCGCTGAAGAAGTTCAAGTACGCATGCTCCAACAACGCCGCGCGCCGGCCCACAATGCTGACCTTGGGGGCAGGCTAGTCTTTCTGGGGGAGCAGAGCGGTAGGCGGTTCCGTGCCCGGCGCCGGGCGGCGACGGAGAGCGCTGCTTGCTAACCATGCGTGGTTGACAGTCGGCAAGACATCGCTCATCACACGTTTCATGTACGACTCGTTCGACAACATGTACCAGGCCACCATCGGCATCGACTTCCTCTCCAAGGCAAGCCCCGACACTCCGCGCGGGAATCGCACCAGACGCTGACCAGGCCCGGCAGACCATGTACCTAGAAGACAGGACGGTGCGGCTACAGCTATGGGACACAGCCGGCCAGGAACGATTCAGGAGCTTGATCCCGTCCTACATCCGGGACTCGAGCGTGGCGGTGGTGGTCTACGACATCTCGAGTGAGCGCCAGCCTTCTACTTCTTGCCTCAGGCACCCCTCCCGCTCCGCCGGATGCTGACCCAACCCACCGCCACAGACACGAAAAGCTTCCAAAACACAAAGAAATGGATCGACGACGTGCGCGCCGAGCGGGGGAACGACGTCATCATCGTGCTGGTGGGCAACAAGACGGATCTCAACGACAAGCGCGAGGTGACGACGCAACAGGGCGAGGAGGAGGCGCAGCGCAACAACCTCATGTTCGTCGAGACAAGCGCCAAGATTGGGCACAACGTCAAGACGCTGTTCAAGAGGATAGCCCAGGCGCTGCCGGGCATGGAGGGGGCCGACGCCACCGCCCAGGCGGCCAACCAGATGATTGACGTTAAGACGCCTGCCGGACCGTCGCAGCAGGAGGGTTGTGCATGCTAGAGGGCCCATAGCAGATACAGGCGGGAGAATGGAAGACATGGGGATACCAGGCCTGAATCTGTGGCTGGGAGTCAGTGCCAAGCTGTGTGGGATAGGATGGGGTGCGTTTGCATCAGCGTTAAATGAATTTAATAATATGTACTCCGTAACGGTCGGTTTCGCGTGTCGCAAAAACACCTGCTCAGACCACTGGTTCGGGTGAGATGCACGGAAGAGGGCACCAAAGGTCAAGAGGCATGGCATCACAGACTTGGCAGCAGTCCACGGGATCCAGACAAACAGCCTCCATCTTGGTCACATCGCGCAATCAAACTAACCAACCAATATATTTTAGTCTCGAAGGCCCAAGACATCTGGTGCCTAGCTAGTTAATCGCATGCCCATGATTTGTGACAACTGCCCTCCAATTAAACGCCGATTTCGCCGAATTCCCAACCGATGGTGTCTATAAACTCGCTTCGAGGAGCACAAGAGCATCCGCCCAGATGAGCCCGTGTCGCAGCACGCAGGGCCGTCGACGAGTGCGCTCATGCTGGAGGTCAGATGCGGTACGGGGTGATGATGTCCCTTTCCTCCCCTTCTGGCCCCCATGGGATATGCGCCAGCAATAAGCGATGCCGAACCCCAGCCAGGACGGGATTGTGTGTGGGACGTGGTGTTCCGTAGTCAGGGGCAACCCCTTCAGTCGGTATCCATCTCGTCGTCCTCGTCGTCCTCGCCGTCCATGTCCTCGCCCATGAGGCCGCCCACCGACTCGGTGATCTCCTCGACACCGCCGTCCGTCCGCACCCTGAGCCTGCGCACCTCGCCGCCGAATGCCTTGGTCTTCTTGCTGCCGCGCAGCGTCGCCAGCTCCTCGGCCTCGAGCTCCTCGACGTCGACGCCCCGCTCGGCCGCCAGCTCGGCCAGGCGCCTCTTCTCGCTGCCGCGCAGGCGGGGCAGCAGGTGCTCGTTGTCGGCGACGAGCTTGCGAGCAGCGGCGACGGCGCGGGCGCGCTTGCCGTTGAAATACTGGTTCAGCCAGGGATGCTTCGAGGCCTTCATGTCGGCGATCGATCCTGCGGCAATGATCTTACCGTTCCCTAAAACGGCGAT
>FJWA01004038.1_pt1 | contig 25421 bp, 23 predicted proteins | sample 1011891 | NCBI WGS metagenome assembly FJWA01 (sample SAMEA3912450, study PRJEB9761) | metagenome | biome: forest; material: soil | place: USA | collected 2011-06-22 | depth 0.1 m
GTCGAGAACAGCCCCCCGAATCAGTCATCTCCTCCCCCGAGCGCACCTTGCCAGCGACTTACTTCAGGCCTGGGTTTGCAATATTTCCCGAATCACTAGGCAATCATCGTCTCCAGGTAAAAGTCATCGCGACACTAACCGACCCTCGCCAATCCGGTTAACGTGACAGAAGAAAGGTTCAACATTTGATGGCGATGATGATGTCAGCCTCGACAGGCAGCTAAATCCAGGGCTATGTTGTGAACCGCTTAGACAATATTGTCGAGTCAATCATTGGCCAGGCTGAGGGGCGCCAACCAGTACCCCCAGAACTTGTTCCCACCGTCTAAACGGTTGCCTAGCTATAATGCGAAGGGCGCCCTCCCTTCACCCTCGTCTGCCTGCTGGCTGCGTTCCATGACGCGGCGGACACGCAAGGTACTAGGCAGCGGGATTCTGTCTTTGAGTTAAACGGGGAGCCCGGTTCATAGTGTCAACGAGAGGTACTTGACATGTCGAGAACCTTGAATTGAACAGCCCGAAGCTCGCACCGCCATGGATGGCCAACAAATCGATTGTGGGCGCGAGAATCGCCATGAGATTGGGGGATCCAGCACAGGAAAAGACAGCTCCTTCACTCGAACTTGGGATGCCGCTGCGGGACGAACCATCGACGTTAGGCTCCTGATGGACGAGAGCGGCACTACGCCACAGCAATCTCCATTCTTCACCCGGTTGCCCCTCGAAGTACGATTCCGCATATACTCGCTTGCCATGCCGCAGCATCCCCGCCTCTGGGTGAGACCAGCCTCACGTCACGCTTTCAATGGACGAGTCGAGCACTTCCCCTGCTGCAGGCCGCCAGAAGACACGGCATGGGCGGTTCACGGCGGTCGCTGCTGCATTCCAGTCAACAACAACTTCTTTGAGCATGTACGGGCAACCGGTGTCCAGCCGCACCAAGACTCGCTCGCGCTGATGCGGAGCTGTCGCCAGGTGTATGTCCTACTCGCCATCCATTTTACCGGATCCGTCTGCTAACGGTCCAGGTACCGCGAAATGTGTCGTCTCTGGACCTTTTGTTTCGACGAACCGGCAACCCTAAGGAAGTTCACGAGTATGGCGCGCCATCTGCCCGTTCGTCACCTCCAGGTAATGCTGTATGCCCATCATAGTCTCTACGGCGCAATGGCCGCGGGCTGCGGGACGGCTTCCGCATGGCAACGCAAGATGGACGCGTCGTGGGAGCGGCAGTTGCAGGAAGTAGACGCTTTGTGTCGGACTATCCCGCAACTCGGGACCGTGTTGCTGTCGGTGCATGCCACGCCACGATTCATCAAATTGGAGAACGAAGATGCAGTCATGGAATCGTTAGGGACCATCACGGCAGCAGCACCGCGAGTGCGTGTGGAATGTCTCACCCGCAGATTGAAGGGTACGGGGAGGGGTTGTTAGAGGCGCGGCTTTCTCCGTGTCAAAAAAGAAGCTGGTATGGGAAACTCAAGTGAGGGTGCAGCGGTGCTCGGATTGCTTGTCTGGCCGTCCATGACGCGTCTTGTGGAAGGATTCCGATGCGCTGGAAACGACTCGGACGCTGAATCAAGCCGAGCACTGACGGAGCATGGATAATTCGGGAGCACGCTTGTGTTCCAGTTCGCATTCGCGTAGGAAGCCATGCGATTGGTCGCGTCACTCGGTCCCAACCGCCACAGCGATGCGAGGGTTCCAGCAGGGGAACGGACGACAACGGAACGCACTAGGACCAGTGGCACATACGTCTGCATATAAGAGGTGAACTTGATCATCCGCTACGACAGGTTTCCGATAACGTTCATGCTGATATCGAAGCTAAATCAAGCCAAACCAAACCAAGCACCAGCCGATCTACCGCCAATCCAACGCACCATGGCACCTGGCTTCAAGGCAATCTTCTCTCCCACTGAGAAGCGCTACCAAGCTGCACCCTCAGGACTGGGCGTAAGACTTCTTCCCGTCACTGCCCACCCTTGACCATCTGATCTGACCAGCAATAGGGCCTCGTTAAAGACTCCTTCGCCCTGCCCACGCTTCTCGTGCTCGGCGGCCTCGGCCAGAGTCTGGTCTCGCTCATTCTGCCGGCTCGCTACGCCCTGCTGCCTCTCATCTTTCTGGTCCTACGCGCCATTGTGCTCACAGCGCGGGATATTGCCTCTCTCGCACAGTACGTCTCAAAGCAAGGCGTCATTCCGGGACGGACATCTGCGCAGCTGCCCAACGCCAGCTACGACCCCCTTCGCTCGGGCAAAGCGTCCACGTTTGGCTCGACGCCCGCAGACAAGAGCATCGTTGTGTTTAACCTTGGGGCTCGATTCAACCACCCCTTGGGCCTGCTGGGACCCGGCAACAAGGAGTTCGGCGAGCAGTTTCTAGCCTGCCACAAGGACTTGCTGGCACGGGCCAAAGAGTACGGATGTCTCGGCGGGACGACGTTCCGCGGCGACGAGGCAGCATCCAACAACACAATCCTAACGGTTTACTACTTCCGAGACCTGGACGGGCTGAACCGGTTTGCGCGCGACGCAGTGCATCAACAGGCATGGGATTGGTATCACAAGGTGTTTGTCAAAAAGTGGGGGTATTCGCACGTCGGCATCTTCCACGAGGCCTTCTGTGTCCCGGCGGGAGCATATGAGACCATCTACATCAACATGCAGCCTGTCTTGATGGGTGCGGGGAGCGCCGACGTCCAGAACGAGGCTACGGGAGACGGGGAATGGGTGCGCACCGTGGTCGACGCGTCGAGTGCCGTGTGGCGAAGCCAGCACTCGCGGATGGGGCGGGAAGTGAAGCGGCAGGTTGGGGAGAGTCGATAGAAATGGCGAGGTTCGCGTGAGGGACTTTTTTTAGGGTAGCTATCAAGGTTCATTGATGATAGAAGGTTTGGTATCATGCTAGTATCAAGTGCCAACGCCGGGCTCCAAACTCCACAAAGCAAAGCACGGCCAATTATAGTGCCCTCCCTGGCAGTTCGTCATGGTCGCGGTCGCGGTCCATGGCGTAGATGTCCTTTTGCACGTCGTGCATGTCAATATTTGCGACGGCGCCGTCGCCGTCAAAGATGCGCGCAATCTCCTCAAGCGTCGGGCCCCTGGTCTCGACGTAAAAGAACCACACGAAGACGAGCTCACAGAGATCCCAGACGGTGTAGAAGAGCATAAAGTGCCAGTGGTGCGGCAGCCGCTCCCATGCGATCTTGTTGGTTTGGCTGGGCAGCTGGTCAGCAGTGAGGCATGGGCACGGCAGCGGGAAGAAACGTACTTGGAGATGGCCAGTACGGCCTGCACGGTGATGTTCATAATCATCATGCCCTTGGCGCGCAGATGGAAGGGCAGGATCTCGAGTGCGTAGGCGACCAGCAGGCCCGAGAAGCCAATGTCGTAAAAGACGCCAAAGATCCAGACGAAGACGAGTTGGGCGTAGCCGGCCTTGACATCGAGCTCGTCGCTGTTCTCGAAGACGGCGCCCGTGATGGTCCAGCACACGAACGACATGACCATGCCGATCATGGAGATCAGGAATAGGGGGCGGCGGCCGAAGCGGTCGACGTTGAGCGCGGCAGTGACGGTGACGAAGAGATCGAGGATGGTCTTGCCGGTCGACATGGCCAGCTTCTGGTTCTGGTTGTTGATGCCGGCGCCGACGTAGATGGCGTTCATGTAGTTGGAGAAGAGGGCGTTGCCGCTGTATTGTGAGATGACGCCGAGCGAGACGATGATGAGCAGCCGCCAGCGATTGCCACGCGTGCGGAGGAAGTCGCGGTAGCTGGTGGCGTGCTCTGTCTCCTTTTGGATGCGGATGGTCTCGCGGATCTCGCGAAACTCAAACTGCACGGTGGCGTTGTGCGGGTTCCCGCCGGCATGCCACTTGGTCAGGATGTGCAGCGCCTCTTGGTGGCGCTCCTTGTTGACGAGGTACCGCGGCGATTCGGGGACCCACCAGATGCCGATGAGCTGGACGACGGACGGCACGACCTGGATGAGCGTGATGGAGCGCCACGACCAGTCGCCCTCGACATTGGCGGTGCCCCAGGCGATGCACGAGACGAGCAGCGCGCCGGCGTTCCACAGGCAGTTGTAGATGGCCGTGACCGGGCCGCGGTGCTGCGGGTGGCAGATCTCGGTCAACAGGAGCGGCGAGGCCATCTGGGCGAGCGAGTTGCCGAAACCGAGGATGAAGCGGCCGCCCATGAACACTGCAACGATCAGCCACACGGATACAGCAAACGGGGGCCGGACAAGAAAACCCACTGCCGTAGCCGTTGCAAAACGCCGTCATGAAACCGCCGCCAATCATGAAGATGCAGCCGAGGATGATGGCGGGCTTCCGGCCGAAGTTGTCGGCGACGTATGGCGTGATGAAGAAGGACACGATGGAGCCAATGTTGAACATGTTGACGAGGATGGCGAGTTTACTGTCGAGGATGGCATCCTTGAGGGCCGGGTTTTCCTTGAGCTCCGGGAAGAAGAACCAGTTCCAGGCGTCGATCTGCTGCGACGTGTTGACCAGCATGCTATCGTAGCCGGTCGTTGCCGAGGCCACAATGAGGATGATGGCCAGGCCGTAGAGCTTCCTCAGATGCGGCTCCCTCATCCAGTAGACCCTCTGGAACCGGGGCACCTCTTGGACCACCTCGAAGTCGGCCGAGGCCGAGTCCGGCCTGACTTTTGATGACATTGCGGCCAGCTCCCGTTGTCCTCCTCGGTGCAGTGTCGGTGCGCTCTGTCGGGTTCGATCGCGGACGAGTCGACGTGGGGCAGGCAGAGTAGAGCCTCACACCCTGGGCCGCCGGAGGTGAGGGGGCGTTCTTAATAAACAGCCAGGACAGAGCCCGGCGATCCATCGTCTCGGGAAGCCTGGTTCTGCCCGGCGGCATGGTGTCCGTTGGGTTGTCTGGGCTAGTGACAACGCACCCCTGTGCCCCAGGTCTCGAACGACCAGGGGGTGAGCGGCGAGTGGACCGAACTGGCAACGCTGTCCGGGGGTGGCACTGCAGCAAGGCAGTGGAGCCCAGGGCTCGATGCGTTCTGGTCGCCCAGTAACTCGCGTTAGTTGGACGACGGATGGCTTGGCACGAGGCCCAAACGGCGATGCGGACAATCCTGGCCGAGCCCCTGCCGGGTTCAGCCAACACCCCGCGAAAGCGTGCAGCGGAGGCAGCGGTGGTGTGGTGGTGCGGTGGTGTGGTTTCCCCCTCCGCGTGCCATGCGGGCTCGGGACTCTGGGGGGCTCGCGCGAGAGCGGGATTGGCTGCAGCGATGAGACTGGTCTGCCTTGGACGGCACGCCGTCCCGCCAGGCGCCAGGAGCATCAACAGTCAGCGTAGGCCAAGGATGCCTGGCGGGAGTGGCGTCTGGGGCGTGCCTGGAACTCGGGACGAAGCTTCTTGGCAGGGAAAAGCAACAAACAGCCGCCATTGTACGATCAACTCCCCGTAGCGCGTGGATTCCTGGTCGATCGACGGGCTTCTGCCGCTTGCGTGTGCCTGGCGAAATGGGGTTTCTCGAACAAACGAAAACGCCCGGCTTGCTCAACCTGTCGGTCGTTTCAACATGACTTTCGGCTGTCAAGCGAGTCTGACGCGCCTCGCAGCGGTCACATCCAGAAAGTCCGGAATGGGTAAAAACGGCAAAATGCAAGAGTCTTGCCTCAGCCACGGCAGCCAATCACTGGTGGGCCATATCGACGGCTGTAACGGGTGGGCGGAGGAACGCGGCCACCTGACTGACGGGCTCTCTCGGGGGCACTGGCAGCAGGTTCATCGGGATGGACGGCTCGATATTGCTCCTTCCGGCGGGGTTCCCAAAGCCATCCAAGGCCATGGTCGTCATCTGGCTCGACGGCTAGCATCAACGTCAATGTCAACATGAAGACCAACCACGTTAGCCTTGGACCGAGCAGCCGGTTGGCGTGAGGGGTGTGGCCATTCCCCCATGGACGCCGAGAGAGGAAAGAGAGACGCTTTCGGCAGGGACACCAGTGGCAAACCACCACCAAACTAGAACCGAGAGGAATCGCATGCCAGGAGCTTGGCGAACACGAGCGGCGAGTTGGACACAGCGCCCGCATGTCGAGGCCCCTGTGTCTGAGCGTTATTCGAAACTGACCAATGGAGCGCGGGCTACAGCATGGCGACCGGGCACAAGACCTGCAGGGGAAAGGGAGATGACGCCTGCGACAGTCTCCTTCGCCATGTCATGTCCCGAGTCTGGCGTCCCGAGTCTGGCACGGCATGCTGTTGGCTGCATCCTGCGAAGGTTAAAATAATCGCCGGGATGCTGTTGGCTGTGTTCCACGGCGTTGTTGCAGAGCGGCCGAACGTGTTGCCGACTGCTGCAGCGTCGCTCTGTCAACTTGGAAACCGGGCTCGGCATCCCGAACCGGGCCAGCCCTCCCAGAGCCGGGAAGGAGGGACGGTGATCCGGGCATCTGGACAGGGCCCGCTCGGTGGGAGCAGGATTCCCGGTCGTCGGTCGCGCGCACAGACGCAATTTCCGCCTTCGCCCCCAAATGGCGCTGTCAAAATCCCTCTCTCAGGGAGATCCAGGACAGCAAAACCAGACCATTGTTCGACCGACGTTGAGGCTCGTCCCAATCCAGAACACAAGGCGAAGGGTGCTAGGCCACCTAGAAAAAGAAATTTGCGCCACGTGGGAATTCGGCTCGGTGGTCCGTCCGCTCGCATCGCAGCCAATCGACGACATCACGCCCCGCCCTTCCTCTGCATGAAATGACCCTGTGGGTCATGAAACCCCGCGGTGGCGCCCGAGCGCACGAAAATTCCTGGGGAAGGAGTCACATCAGACATGTAACCCATGCCCTGTGTCTGTGTTCCAGAAAAAGCTCATCGGATGGAACCACGGCTTGGGGCTGGCCTGGGAGCCTGGTGAGGCAATTCGAATGCGACGCCGTTGCTGGCGCCGTTGGCGCGGGGTTTTCTAGGAGCTCCGCCGGGCAGCAGGGGGCACGGGGCGAGTTTGAGTCCTTGGAATTGCAGAACCCACAAAGTCGTGCCGCCATGACAAAACCCAAGGTGCCGGACAAGGGCTGGACAAACCTCTGGAATGGTTTGCACGATCGGACTCGACCCGGCGATCGATCGGGGAAGCGGTTTTCCGGGCCACAGGCTGAAAACCGGGTTCGGGGCGCAACACATCTGCGCGTCTCACAAGCGCCACGCTGCCGGCGTCAGTGCTGCGCATTCAAGACGGCACGGGAGGTGACACGCGACGGGCGGGAAGCGCACGGATTGCGACCCGTCAGAGAGAGACGGCTCATCTGGCGCGCCATGATTGCACGCACGATACGCGGAGCGCACTACGATCGGCAGCAGTGCAAAACGAGCATCGCGCACAACGCCAGCGAGCCTGGCGCGGGCATGGCGGTCTCCACGGGTCGCGCCCTCGCTCCTCGACTGCGAAAAGCGACCGCCCACCTGGCACTTTTAGGAGATGGGTTTGACAGGCCTTGTGGAGGCTGATGAGGCAAATTCGTACCGTCATCCCGCTCGTCTTTTGCACCCTGCGCCATCCAGACGCCGGCGGCTTGGCTTCAAAACTTGGAACCGTGTTGCTAATGAACTGTATTTTCCGCCAATTACTAATAATCGCCAACTAGGTCCGAGTTTCGGCCGTCTGCACGAGCACCGCAAATCCCCAGTCGGACGTGGCCTTGTGCGACTTGTTCAGGCTCGTCTTCATCCAGCACGAATGCATCCCGTCCGTGTCGCCGTCCATGACGCCCCAGCCGGCGCCCGTGCAGTTGCCCCGCGAGGCGCACGCGTCCATGCACGCGTCCATGGTGCGCGTCTTGACGCTGCCAATGTCGGCAGCCTCGCCCTTGCCGCCGTAGTCGAGGCCGCAGAAGCGTGTGAACCGCTTGCCGCCCGTGCTGGCCGTGTAGATGGTGCCATTGCCGCGCGGGCATTGCGTATCCGATCCCGGTGTCGAGGTTGCTGTCGCCGAGCTGACGGTGGAGGTCGGTGTTGCGGTCAACGACGTCGGAGCACTGCTCCCTGTTAGCCGGGCGAGTGCGCCGCGTTGGGGTTTGAGAACAGTACATACCCGGTGGACGCAAAAGAGAGAACCGCCTGGGCCGCCTCCAGGTCCCCCTTGACCTGGCGCAGGTCTCGCTGGCTGACCCCGAGACCCGCGCTGAGGCCGATGACGGTAAGCAGCAGAAAGAGGATGACAGCAACCGCGGCCAGGGCAACGGCGCGCGATACGCTTAGCAGGGTAGGGCCCGTGGCCGGGGCGGGGCCGTCGTCGACATCGCTGTGGGGTGGTTGGTACGGCTCGTATGGCGGCTGATGGTCCTGGAATCGCTGGCCCTTCTCGTGCGGCGCGTCTTGGAGGGGGTGATATTGCGCTGGCTGTTGCGGTGTGTGGGCGTCCATCTTGGCTAGTGTCAGAGCCCGAGGCTGCTCACCGTCTCGCCTACAGCGGTTCAGGTTCCTGGTGCAATCAAAAACTCCAAGACTCAGGCCCGACTGAGGCCGGAACGCGTCAAGATAAAGTCGGCTGCGAAATGCACTGCGATAAGCTGAAGCTGATGGCAGGGGCCCGTCTCACGTCAGCGCCCAATCTTGACCCCTTTCAGGGAACGGCTGATGGTGCGCAAGGGCGGCGACGTGCCCTCCATTTATCTGTGCCATCGCAGACGCCGGTTTCACCGCATGGCCTGTGTGTTTCTCGAGGCGGGATTTCTGCTTGGGTCAAGTAACCGACAAGCCCCCGGCAAGAACCCAAGGGGTTCCATTGGCCGCTGTGTCGAGCCTGAGCGTTCCCGGCGTGTGGCTGCTGCACAGTGGCGGCCGGCTGCAGAAATTATGCTGCTGCCTGAAATTCGGGACGGAATTAGACTTTCCAGCGTCTTGGCCTCAAGTCTCACGATGTGTGCCCCCTCAAAACCAGCGATTGCAGGGTGTTTTCTGTTGGAATTTGACGAGATAGCCGGCTGGTATCCGTACCTCATTGCGCAGACTTCCAGGTTGCCGTATTTTCCACACCACCATCTCGGTGCACATACCAAAGTACCCACCTACATATATCACTCTGGATTACATGGAACGACAGGAAAGGCGACACGCGGGACAAGCTGACAAAACGCCACCACGTCACATCGCCCCGCATCACACCCCTCATGCTGTGATGGCTGCGGCTTGTGCCACACCAATCACCCCGACCAGAAACCAAACGCCAGGATGGTCTCGCCCTTCGCCGTGCCTCTCCCGCTCGAGGTTCTGCAGGACGTCATCCGCCAGCTCGACCCCATCACCTTGATTTCGCTGTCCCAAACTTCCAGGTCATGGCGCGCCCTGATCAACCCGATCCGCCATGACTACATCCAGCGGCTGCTGGCCCTCGAGCTGCTGCCCGCGCACGGCATCGTGCCGCTCCTCGATGAGCACGACATGACGCTGACCCCGCCGTGGGACAGCGGCGAGTGGAAATCCAACAAGTACGCCTGCTGCGGCTGCATGAAGCTGCGGACGCATATGAGTTTCGGCAATCACGCCATTCTCGGCCGGCCCTACCGCAAACCGCCGCCGGGAAGTGTCGAGGCAGACAAGGCCACCGCCACCGATTGGGAACCGCTCACACCGAGTGCTAGATGGCGGCGCATCCAAGAAAGGGCCACCGACGAGCAAGAGGTGCGCCGAGAATGCCTTCGAGCCGCCGACTCCCGTCGCCACGACGCCCTGCAGCATGCGCCCGCCCACCCGTTTGCGCGCGTGTCCTTGCGCCACGAGGAGACGGACCGGGAGACGGCAAGATATCTGGTAGGCACGTCACGACAAAAACGCCGGTGTATTGACTGCCAGCGCCCACACGGCAACTCGCCCATGCTTACCACGGGACCTGCGGGCAAGGAGGTCCCCATGATAAAAAGCCGGCAGCTCAAGTTCCAGAGCTTCTGGGAGCGACACTTCCCGGGCCTCATCGAGCTCCTGCCGCCCGATAAGCTTCCCAGGTATTGGCGGACCAATCGAGGATTCTCCGACGGCATCTTCCTCACGTTGTACATCGTCTGCTGTCCGTCATGCGGCACCTGGCAGGAGTTCAGCGCCTTCCGGCAGTGGGAGCTCCTCCGCTGGGGTTTTCGCTTTCCGCGGCCATCCCAGGCTCCCCTCCTCTGTAACCGCTGCCATCTCCAAACTCACCGGGATCCCGCCGTGCTTGCCCGCGAGCTCTCCGCCGGCGCGATACGGATGCTCCGCGACCACCGCAGGAACATTCTGGGCCATCTTGGCTTCGGCTGGAGGTTGGTTTCTCGGGACTTTGACTCATCTCAACGCCCGAACCCCCTCCTCGCGCAACATGCGGGTTTGGGACGCGAGATCTTGGACGGATTTAAGTGGATCGGTCCCGATAGAGGCATCGTCGTCGAAGAACCTGACCTGCCGGATCTTCGTCGCCGTTTCGACCGGTACAAGCAGCTCATCTATCACGAAATCGACGCCAAAACGCGAGGAGTGGTCCTGCAGAGCTGGCTGAGGCTGTGGGTCGAGGACTACGGCCTGCAAGAGGACATGTACCGCTGGGCGGGCGAACAAATCGAACGCTTGGAGCGTGATCCAGCCCTGGTGCTTAGATATGTGTCGGAGCATGATCCATACCGGGTCTAAGTGTGCGAGTCTTGGCAGAGTCAGAAAGCTTTATTGCACCATATGAACCCGGGTGTCGAGTCCATACATAATACATATGCCCAATAACTACGCCTGGTAGTCCGGGCTCAAATGAAGCCCGCAAATGGGTCCCTTGTGAGGTGACGTCTAAACGACATCATCAAACGGCGCATCGGGATGCCTTATTCCCACCAGGCTCTTCGAACCATCATCTTCATCGGGTCGACGCCAGCTTGAGCATCCCATAATACTGGCCAAGACCACGATGCAAGGCCCGCCCGAGCTAAGCATCCCCCCTTCTCCGCACATTGTCAACGTCTCTATCATCGACACAACAGCCACCATCCAGAGATGTTCGGCGCGGTTATTTCTTTCCTCGCCCGTCAAAGGCTACGACTGGATGGCTTGCCCCGTCTTCTCCTTCCTCGTCCAGCACGCCGGCCTTGACCGCTCCGTTCTCTTCGACCTCGGCATCCGCAAATACTGGCAAAACCTCAGTCCGCCTCTGTTGTCCCAGATCAAGGCCTCGGGATGGAGACTGCACGTGGAGAAGGATGTCGGCGAGGTTCTCGACCAGGCCGGGGTGGACACCAACAGCATCGAGACCATAATCTGGAGCCACCATCATTTCGATCACGTAGGCGACCCTACGACGTTCCCGCGCAAAACCTCTCTTGTTGTCGGCCCTGGATTCAAAACCATGCTGCCAGGGCACCCCACCAACCCCGGACTCGCACATCCTCGAGAGCGATCTGGCCAACCGGCAGCTGATCGAACTCGACTTTGGCTCGGGCAGCACCTACAACCTCTCACCATAGGCCGCTTCCGCGCCCTCGACTACTTTGGCGACGGCTCCTTCTACCTTCTCGACTCGCCCGGTCACAACGTTGGCCATATCAGCGCCCTCGCCCGCGTCACATCCAGCCCGGCGTCATTCGTTCTCCTTCCGGGCGACGCCATCCACCACCTCGGCGAGATCCGGCCCAGCAAGTTCCTGCCGTTGCCGCAAAACATCATCCCGGACCCGTTTGCACCGGACCCTCATCCACTCGAGTCCCATTACGGTTGTCCCAGCGCCGTATTTGACTCGCTTTTTGCCGACCGGGGCAGACCCTCCTGCAGACCCATCTACGAACCAGCTCGAGCCAACAAGACGGAAGAGGCGTTTCACCACGACGTAGATGAGGCCATGCGGACCACGGAGAAACTACAAGAGGCAGACGCGCATGACGATGTCTTTGTCGTCGCGGCCGCGCATGACGAGGCATTGCTGCTGGACCATGTCGTGTTCTTCCCGCGCGGCCAGATGAATGCCTTTGCCGAGAGGGGGTGGGTGGAAAGGGTACGGTGGCGGTTTTTGAGGGAGTTTGCGACGGCTGTGGGAAAACGGGACCATGGAGTTGGCCGGAGGGATTGGGGCCCTGCAGGAAAACCGAGGCAAGCCATGAAAGATTTGAGGACTGCGTAGGGAAGAAGGCGGCGGGGGGAGGAGGGTCTGCTGGAGAAGGAAGCATAACAGTCAGTGATTCTTCTTCTTGAGCGATTCTTCTCGACCTGGGATTCCGTGTGGTCACATGTCTGCATCTTCGCGTTATTGGTACACTCCCTGCCTTACTAGTACCCACTCCCGACTTCGAGCATACCAAGTAGACGCTCTTTTGCCGTATTGTCAAAGTCACTCACAACCTAACGTTCTAGCCGACACCCCCTCCTCACCATCGCCCGCAGTCCAAGTGAACCCCATCCCAAGTCTGGGAATAGGCAAAATTTCCCACCCGGTAAATTTAACCTCCAATATGCGGAGAATGCCGTGCCGCTTTCGCCCTCGAGAGCTCGGCATACAGCTGCTCTATGAAGCGGACAACAGCTCGCACCACCCAAGGCTCTTGGTGCACCCTTTCTAGACAAGGTCATCTGGTGATGGTACTGCTACGGCGTCCAGAGTTGCAATGGTATGCTTCGGCTTCGGATAGTAGCTCATCCGTGCTGTGGGTTGCAACTGGGGAAGCCCGGGCCTAGGCCCTTGAGGGCCTCGGAGGTGTGGCACACCGCAAAGAATGAAGCGTAGATTTTATTAGCAGCTTCTTCAACGAGAACAGAGTGCTCGCAGAGTCGCATTTTGTATAGCGAAGGCATTGCAAAACATCCAACCGGCAGACAACTGCATCGGATATCGAGAACCCGGCGGCCAATTTACATCCACATCCCCGTTCCCCCCTGATACACCATCCAACCTAACCATCCCCCGTCGGTTGGATCAGGCCCGACGGCAGAGACGGCCAAGAGGAAGTGAGCTCACAGCTATAAGAAGTGTTTTGCGTTTGGCTCTGACCGTGGGCTTCCCTGATGGCATCGACGTTGTGCTCTAGATGAACCCCAAATATGCAGCATGGCCCTTCTCCAGCTGGTTCTCTTTCTGGCCTCCAGCGGCTTCGCCGTCTTTGTGCCTCAACATGGAATCGATGTATTCCGCACCGAGCCTCGCGCTAGCCGCCTCGACTGGAACGCGCCCCGCAGTCACGGGGACTTCTTGTCGAAACGATCCAACGTTCACACTGAAGGGTACTTCAACAACCCACCGGTCAAACGGTCCCCTGTGTCCGACTCTTCGCCCAATGCCGTACCGCTGCTGTCAACCCGCGCTACGTCTGGGCAGTGGGAAAGTCTTGCGGGAAGCGCCACGTCGCACCCGGCCCCCGTCTCGTGGGGAGGATCCCGCCTCGACGTTTACTACACGGACAAGGACAAAACCTGCAAGCACAAGAGCCGTGACGGTGCAAGCTGGGGCGGGTGGGAGGACATGGGTGGCTACCTCGACTCGGCACCGGCGGTGTGCAGCCGCAAGAAGGACAACATGCACGTCTTTTGCAAGGGCACCGACGGTCAGGCCTGGCACCGGTCCTACGGTACGGGCGGCGCCGGCTGGGGCAGCTGGCAGAGCATGGGCGGCAACGTGAAGCACTACCCGTCGACTTGCTCATGGGGAAAGGACCACGTGAGTGTGTACGTGTCGTCCGACGACGGCCAATGCTGGCACCGCCGGTACGACGACGTCCAGGGCGGGTGGTACAGCTGGGAGAACATGGGCGGGTATCTCGACGGCCCGCCCAAAGCGGTCTCTTGGGGGCAGGGCCACACTAGTGTCTTCTGCAAAGGGGAGGATGGCCAGACCTGGCACAGGAAGTACGACTCCGCGTGGGGCGAGTGGGAGAACCTAGGTGGCTCGCTCGACGCAGAGCCAGCGGCGTGTGCGTGGGACGGCCGGATGGACGTCTTTGTCAAGGGCAGTGACGGCGCCTGCTGGCACAAGACGTACAAGCAGAAGGCGGGATGGGGTGGTTGGGAGAACATGGGCGGGAAGTTGAAGAGCGGCAAGGCACCGGACGTGGTTGTATACGGCGGCAAGATCGAAGTTTACATCACGGGGGATGACAATGCCGTGTACCGCAGGGCGTGCGAGAACGACAAGTGGACTCCTGACTGGGAGTACATGGGGGGCAACGTCGATACCAAGCCGAGCGCCGTGACCTGGGACAACGGCAAAGTCGACGTGTACGGGACTGGGTCGGATGGAAGCTGCAGGAGGTGCTACTGATTAAGGGGGTGTTAGAATGTGTCGTTGATCACATTTGCCTGCTTATGCTCTCGTTCAATGGTTTCTCGATATCCAATTGTACCGCTTGCGGCTCCGCCTCTGTGCAGACAGAAACACCTGTCCAGGTTGTTCAAAGTCTGTCCGTCCCATCAAAAAGGCGGTTGCCAGGGAAAGATACGTAGCACCGGAGATTTCCAGCCTTCACCCGACCTGAGCGCCTGTGGCCAGATGTGCTCGTTCATCGTCTAGGCTGGTTGATTTGTTCAGGCGTTGCCAGGTCTGGGGTGGTTGGCAAAAGATGGCGGCCGGCGTCACAACCCTTCTTCCATCCTGTCCACACGAGCAACCACCTAACCGGTGGACGAGAACATGAACCTCTGAGCTCACCAGATCCACACGGAGCCCTTTTCGACTTGTAGAATTATTGTAGTGCCAGGTTGTAGTACATATCCTTCATATCTCCAGAACGACGCTGGCGCTGGCCGCACGCTGTGTACAAGGCGTCAGATAGCCGCAAATGCCCCCAATCCTGTATGTCCCGAAACACCAAACACCTGGCAGACGGGAAACCCGCCTGCGAACCGGATGCAAAAATCGACTAGTAAAACACTCCCAAGGTGAATCCCTCATCGGGGCGAGTTCGAAGCGAACCGCTAGGGCGCCTTGTCGAGAACCTCAGCGCCTTCTAGCACCTTGTCACGGAATTCCTCCACGTGGCCGGGCTGCTTGTAGGCGGCCTGGACGAGGAGCGGGGTGATGGCGGCCATGATGTTGTGGTTGAACTCGCTGTTGGTCATGGTCTTGTGGCCCCAGTAGTGGCGCACAAACTGCCCCCAGCATCCGCAGTCGTGGACCTCCGGGTACCCATTGGCCTCCTTGCAGGGCAACATGCGGATGTACTGCGGGTGTGTGTCAATGCTGTAGCCGTCGAGAAAGTCGTAGCGCACGTAGGAGCTGAAGGCCGACTGCTCGTGGAATGGCTTGTCCTTCCACTCGGCGCAGCCCGGGTAGCGCGTCTCCGAGGGGCATTCGGCCCAGTCCTTGAAGAGGTGCTGCGTCTTGTCGCTGGCCTGGGCGATGATGAAGCCCGAGTTGATGTTGACGCGGTGGCGACTGTCAAAGTTGGGTTCGCCGTTCGGGTCCTCGGCCATGGCGACTAGGGTCTCGGGCCCGATCTTCCAGTAGTTGAGCAGCCACTCGAGCGGCAACTGGGGCGTCACGAACATGGCGTCGTAGTCGAGCATGACGACGATGTCGTACTGCTTGAGAAGCTCCCTGGTGAAAACCACCTTGGACCAGTGCGGCGCGCGGTCCGCGTACTTGGGCGTCCTGATGAACTTGTACGAGTAGCCATGGATCGTGGCGTACAGGTAGTGGCTGAGAAAGCCGGCGGCCGGGTGTCCCAGGTTGTCCCACGTAGGCAGGTCCTTGGCAAAGATGCTGCCGTTGCCCGTAAAGTCGCGATTGTCGATGTCCATGATGAGGATCCGCTTGCCGAGCGGCTGGGTGTGGACCAGCTCCTCGGGCGCCGGCAGACGTTTCTCTTCGCCATCGAGCGTCGTGAACGTGGGGGCAGTGATGGGCACGACGAGCGGGGCCCACAGAGCACGGATCACGTCGGGAAGGCTGTCGAGCGAGGCCGGGCCGGAGAGAGGATTGCCGGCCGTATCACCGAAGACCAGCTTGGGTCTGGGTCGCCGCGCGGCCTGTTAGCAAGAGTCAAGTGGCGCCGGCGCGCAGCGACGGAGCAGTGCTTACAAGGTTGGCTTTGGGATCGCTCCATTGTGCAGTCCGGTGGCGAGGATCAAGGTCACGATCAGGACTGGCAGCAGAAGGAGAGCCCGCCGCCAGGACTGCGGGAGATTCTGGAGGGCCGCCATGCGAACTGCTCTCGCGAGCCGGGAAAGCGGCCGAGGGGGAGGAGGCGGTCGGTCGAGCGAGCTGGCGTGCCCCCAAGGTGAAAACTCGGGCAGCGGTCGGGTGAGTGGGGGGTTGTCGCCGGGCCCGGTGGGTGCGATTGCCAAAAGAACGGAAAGAAAGGACGGCCGAAGAAGAAGGGAATGGAGAAAGAGAAAAACCGAGGACAGAATCGAGGGCGAAAACGGTGTGGATTGGACGAGGGATGCTGGGAAATGAGAGAATCGGCACCGCGCCAGGGCGACGGCCGCCGCTCGGGTCTTGGCGGTTGGAAAGGGAGCGGCGGCAAAACGGCCAGGCTTGGCCTCTTCGGGCAGCCAGTGGGGATCAGGCAATGGCGAACTCCATATGGCGGTAGTTCGTATTTCGGCGAGGGCAGGGATCACTCTCTTCATTCCAGCAGCAGAAGTCTCATCCCCGTCAGCCCAAGCCCCGATGGCTGCAGCCAGATCGCGCACATCAGATGGCTGCACCAACAAGCATTCATCAGAGTACATCTGTAGACACGCGCTTCACCCACCATCCAACGCCAAGCGTCCCCGCTGCATCGCGCGGGGGATCTCTCGACCGCCTGCTTGCCGCATGTCAAGACAAGGAAGCGGTGTGCATGACGCGCTGTCCCTGGGCGGAGGTTCCACGAGCCAAAATCACGCCCGGCTTTGGTGCGGATCTGAACCGCGTGCTGTCGATGGCTGAAAGCTGCATCTCGAGCAAGGTCGCACTCCTAAAATCTTTTTTCTCCATTTCACGCTGCGCATACGGTGCCGCCGTCGGAAACGGAGGAGCTTGGCTGTTGGCGTTTGGAAAATCGGCGGGTTTGGGCCCCTGGGTGGAGAGTCGAAACCTTTCACCGTTTATGTGTGTTGGGGGCAAATCCCGTCGCAGCAGCACAGGCCGCGCTTCATGCATCGGACAACCAGCCAACGAAACCGCCGGCTGCGCGACATGCAAATGGGATTCATGCNCCCGCAGGGCCAGGGCGGCCGGCAGCTGCAGGCTCACAACTTCAATGCTTGCGACAAGGCGAGCGGGGCCTGATATTGCGGCACAGCAGAAAGGCAACCCCGAACGTTTTGTCTAGTACCCGTGGAACAAACCTCGAGGCAGTCTCACACGGGGGATCCGGATCAGTGCAGCCGCCTGTACGCAGCGCCAAGCACAGGTTCCTACCTGATACACAGGACATCGCCCGGCCCTCGGTGCTGGCCTGCCGATGGGAAGTGTGCATTTTTGTCCCGATCATGGAAGGGAACCTCCCTCCATACGAAGAAACTTCCAGGTTCTTCCTGCTCCCTTAAAGTACAAGGGTGAACTTCCCAACGAATGGAAGATTCCTCAGCATGGTCGATGCTGAAGAGAGCCTTGTTGTCCTGTGTGGTTGACGGCGCCATGAGGTCGCACCCGACGAGCTAGGACATGTGCCTGTCTGTGTCTTCTGAGCAGAAGACCGACAGCCGTCTTGCCGTGTTGCCGTCCGGCGCGCTCGCCTTGGGCTCCGTCGCAACGCCTCCCTTCCGGCCGGTGGTCAACGGCGAGAACGTCAAGGTCCGGGCGGTGAGGATGGGGTCGGAAACCCGCCGAGAAATGGAGGCAAATCCTCCGGCGCTTCAGCAAATCTGCCTGTGTGGGCGGTCTGATGCTGCGGTCGGTGGGATGCAGCGATGGCTCAATCCGAGCAAGGCCCAAAAAAACGATCGCCAGATGCAGGTGAACCCCCACTCTGCTGCCTGCCCATGGCCCCCTGTTATCGGTTGATAACGTCAACGCCAACAGCCTGTCCACTGCTGGCCTGGCTCGAGTTTGGGCCGCCCTCGCTCCAATCGGCGGCTGCCAATTCACGTCAACAGGTTCGGGGGCCGGGAGGGGTGGTGCCCCACACGACCGAGCCTCCCCACCAGACAACTGGGCCGAACCTCGCACCGTCCCCTCCTCGACGGGTACCGACACCGAAAGCTTAAACCCATCTGCCGCGAACATCGTCGAGTGCGTCGATCCCCTCCAGCCACCTCTTGACTCGATGCCAGAACATGCCGAGGCCACCGAATTCCCCTGCGACTCTGGACATCTCATCGACCTCGACGGCGTCGCCGCTGCACCGCCTGCCCGTCAATCCCCGCAGGAAAAAGGTCTCACCGGACGAGCGCAAGCGAGTGGCCACCGCGTGAGTTCATCACCATTCACGTCCAATTTTTCCCTCTCTCCCTTCATCCCTTTTTCTCTTTCCTCTTCTTTCTTATCGCTCTCCTCGCGCTCCCCGGCCTTCGGCCCACCACTCACCGCACGCGACTGCTCCTAACCTTGACGCGTCTCGCTCCACCACGACAGCTGCAATAGCTGCAATGTACGCCGCATCAAGTGCAGCGGCGACCGCCCGTGCCGCCAGTGCACCAGCGCCCAGCGCGATTGTCTGTACCCGGAGCCCGTCGAGAGGGTAACCATCCCCCGGACCGAGCTAGAGTCGCTGCAGCGCCGCTGCGCATCGCTGGAGCGCCAGCTGGCCGCCACCGAACGCGGCGACCAGCGACCGGGACCGCGCCAGCACCTCGGCTCCCCACCTGCAACCTCCCGCGCCGACGCCCCATACGCAAATGGCGACTCGCAGCACGCCGCCCTCCGGCCCGCCTGCATCGACGGTAGGATGCTTGCTGACGGCGCCGGCATCTCTCGTTATCTCGGCGAGACCTCCGGCGCGACCTTCCTCGACGCCCTCAAGGACCTGATCATGCTTGTCACGCCCCTGGCCCGCGTGCTCGACGGCGGCTCCGGCGAGGATTCGGCCGGTGCCGCATTCCTCGCCTCCCTGGGCCAGTACCAGACTCACGACTCTCGCCCAATGCTGCTGCCGCCGACTGTCGACCCTCTGGCGCTGCCCCCAGAGGCCAATATTGCTGCCGCCCTGGCTCAGGCCCGCTACTTCATCCTGGACGGGGGCGGTCTCTTTGCCAGCGGCGGTATCTGGTTTTGGCCGTTCGAGGACCTGCAGAGCATCGTTTCGCTCGCCTCCCTCCCAGGCGTGCAGGTCCCTGGCGGCCTGACCCTGCCCGGACCGCACCACCGCGCTCTGGCGCTGTATCACATGGCCTTCGCCGTCGCCCACTTGCTGCACCTGAGAGACCCCGGCTCCGCCGTTGACGGCCAGCTGGGCGAGGACCACTTCGCGAGGGCACGCTCGCTGATGGGCAATCTGCTGGACCGTACCACGTACACCGTTGGCGATATTGCCGCGCTGGCCCTTATGGCGGTCTACCTGGTCGAGAACAACCGCCGGGACGCAGGCTACATGGCCATCAGCACCGCCATGACTATTAGCGTCATGCACGGCCTCCACAAGGGGGGTTCGGGCAACGAGGTTGGCGTGAGGACCTTCTGGACGGTATACGTCCTGGACAGGTGAGTGTGGCCCCAGTGGGATCTGCGGCTGGCCGACTGACCGTGTCCCTCAAGGTGGCTGAGCTGCGTCATGGGCCGGCCACCCGCGACTCCTGATGATGCCATCACACTTCCGCTTCCTCGGGAATGCCCGTACGTCCCTACCCCCTTCTCCCTCCGGCTGTCGGGTGAGCTAACAACACCCAGCGGGCTCCCCCCCGCGATTGGACTGCGCGCGCATGTGGAGCTGTGCAGAATCTCGGATTATCTCGTCTACAGTAACTACCGTGAAGCCGGGCTGCCGGATCTGCTGACAAGGGCTACGGTCCGTGTCGCCAAGGCGCTGGAAATGCTCGAAAAATGGCGTGTCAGCCTGCCGCGTCCCCTTCAGCTTCCGGCGGACCCCTTAACGCTTATCCCAGTCGACCTTTTCACACAAGCCAGTTCGTTTGGTCAGGGTCCGGCCGCGCTGCTGAGCGGCGCTGTCAATTTTGGACAGGATCGGGCTTGTTGGGCGCTACACATGAGTTACAATCAGGTGAGCCCCCCGGCACGTCGTCCACGCCGCAGAGTGACCGCTGACTTTCGGACCAGCTCCTGATATTGGCAGTTCGGCCCGCGATGCTGATGGCTGTCCGGAAAGCCGTCGCCAGCATTGTCTGCGCCGAACAGCCCTTTGACATGGAAAACCAGCCACACATTGAGCCGATCCGGGCGTGCAGCGATGCCGCCCGGCGCAACCTCCGCCTCGGTCGGCTGATGCGCCTGCATAGTCCGCGCCAGAAGCTGCTGCTGCCCGACCTGCACCACATCTTCAACGCGGCCATCGTCCTCATGATGCATCAGGTCGTCTTTGTGAATCTGAGAACCCAAGATCTAGATGACGTCGGGTGGGCCCTCGAGGTGTTNGAGAGCGAGGCCGAGACAGGGAGCGAGTACGGAAGGGACTGTTTGGGTGTTTTGCACGACTTCAAGTATCTCGCCCACCAGCTGCGGAACCCCATCCACAACCCGGACACCAAGCAGGTCCTTTTGTCNGACGAGGGTGTCCTTCGTGAGCTGCTGCCGGACGAGGCAGCCGCGGCGATGATGGACGACAGAGGCAATGAGAGAAAGCGCCAAGAGGGGTCTTCGAGTGACGCTCTCTACCAAAAGGTGGCGGCCATGTACCAAACTCTCTCTTGCTGGTGGAATGCGGACAGCATGTAGGAGACATTTACGTTATTGTGCCCAGATACCTAGTCGGTTTGTTTTGCGGCAGTTAGGGTTCGTTTACATACCTATGGATACTATCAAGATACCTCTATATTTCCTAAGTCATCTCGAGCCACGGGGTTTCAACTTTGCCGCGATGGCCTTACAGGCTCCCAAAAACCCGCCTCTCCTCGGCCTCGAGTCTCTCAGAGTGCTGTCTAATCTGCTCCACGTTCCATTCTCCAGACTCGGTCACGTACACATCGACCAGACGGGCCGGAACCCACTCGAAAAACACATTCCGGGTCTCGATTCGGACCGCGGATGATGGTGGATTCCGCAGCAGCGTCGTCGTCGCGTCGCGGACCCTTTTGTTATTATACTCGGCCTCCCAAGCCCGAGTGATCTGGGATGAATCGTTGTCCTCGACGACGTGATCCTCCGGTTGTCCCGGAGGCGCGATCTTGTCGGACTCGCCCAGCACGATGATCCTGGCTGCCGGCGATACGTGAGCTGCGCTTAGCACAGCGGGAAGCGAACCAGTCTTGTTGCTGACAGCGCCCGAGGCGGCAATTCGGTCAGCTCCGAGCACGACCATGTCGATGCCGGCGGATGCCTGAGCGGCAGAGGCGTCCGAGTAGAGGGTTATCTTGTGGGTGGAAGGAAATGACCCAGAGCCGAGGTCTCCGGCGAGCCCCCCCGCCAGCGAGACACCCTCGCAGAGCGGGCGGGACTCGAGGATTCGTAGGTCGAGCACGAAGCCCGACGTTATGGCGGCGTGCCGCAGACCCTGGCGAATGGTCGAGCTCTCGGAGAGGGTCAGGATACGAATCGATTCGTGTGACGATAGTTTCGATGGGAATGTCTTCTCCAGATACGCCGCAAACTCTCGCGAGACCGACTTGGCCGACTCTTGACGTGCCGTGATCTTGGCGTCCAGCTCGTGGAGGACTGCCTCTTGCCATGAGCTCGGCGGCTGAGTCTTTAGCGTTCGTTCAATTCCTGCGAGTGCAGCGAGCAGTGCACTCGTGATGGCGGCGCCCATGCTCTCCCTGCCGTTCTTGCACAGATGCCACGCGGCAAACCGCACCTTCACCCACCACTCATCCGTCGGCCCGTCGTCTGGAGCCTCCAGCGTCGCAACTACCCGCCTCAACGTCTGCAGCGCGGCCCCCGCCAGCTGCCGGGCGCCACTCTCGTGGTCATGAGCCAGCAAACCGAGGCCCTCACCGAGCGCACTGCCAGCCACAGGGCCGAGGTCTGTCTCGAACCACACCCGTCGCAGGCTCTCAGCCAGGCGCGGCACGCCTATCAGACTTCCCGCTGCGTCTCGGATGATGGCGTCGGGGTCGTGCCAGCCCCAGGCCTCGTGCTCCCAATCGGTGTGGATCCACTGCTCGTCCGCGGGCGTCTTGAGGCGGAAGAGGAACGGGAAGATGGTCCATTCACGCCGGACGGACGGGTCGTCGAAGGTGTAGCTCTTGCCCTGACGGAGGAGAACCAACGACGTTGGCGTGAGGGTGGTCTCCTCGGCGATTTCGCGCCAGGCTGCCGCGAGTGGGGAGGGGTCGGAAGGGTCGATGGTGCCAGATATCGGGGCGAGATGGTGTCTAGGATGAAGTCAGGGCAGCTCGAGTGGAGCAGTTATGGCACATATCTACCTGTACGTCGAAACCTTGCCACTGCGTTGAAATAGTGCAACTCGGGCCACTCCGTCATCGAGCTTCAGGATGAATGACGAGACTACTGATCGCTTTTCCCACTCCCAAGCACTTGCGGTGGATGACATTGTCCTGAACGCTCAGAACTCCCCGCATCGACACACAATCAGTGTGGCCGGCAAGATGGTGTGGGACAGCACTGCTTGAAGCTCACGTGTCAGGTGAATGAAAACATGAACTATCGTTCGAAACAGGTGGGAGCACTACTGGGGAGAAGGCGAACGTCAACCGGGCGTGAGGGGCATCTTGTCGGCTGTTGACAGCTGACGACACGGGCACCAAGTTTCTTGCAAGTGTAATGGAGAATTCGTGAGGTGAGGGTTCCCTAATTCTTTACGGTGATTTTTACTCTTATTGTTCCTATCCATTCGACGGATTCCTGCGACTATGTGTTGCTCCTGCTCCCGCTTCTCCTGCGCCGTCTTACCAGGGACATTGGCTTAGTGGTGGTGGAAGGGCATTCGGGTTGTTCATCAAGACCACCTCAGCCAAACGCTGTAATGTCGAACCCAAAACGGGGACGCTCGTAATTTACGACTTCCGATACAGAGTGCAAGCTGCATCTCCCAGACGGACTTCCGCAAGCCCCGTCCCCGGAGTGAAACAGGGAAGGTCCGGAAGGTGGCTTGCGTATTCACCAGCTTGACCTGTCGTGCCCACTCCTGCGCACCATCGCCTTTCACCCGAGAAAAACTAAAGGGGAACACCACAAAAGGCAATATGAGATTCGTCGGCGCCTTGATTGCTTCCCTGGCCATTGGCTATGTTGCCGCCGCAAGCATCACTCCAACCCTGAATATCACAGCCCTGTCTTCGCACCACGGGTACTCGGTGCTCCAGTGTTGGCAGTTGTCGTCGATACCACTCGACTTCATGGCGGCCACCAACTACGCCATCGGCAACACGACTATGGCCACCTGGTCCCGGATCGAACCGCGCACAACTGTTGGCGAGGCCTGGGCGCCGCATGTCCAGTAAGATACCCCTTGCAAGTAGATCAAATAGGCGCTTACGTAGGTTGACCCGTCACCCGCGGCAGGCTCTCGATTGTCCTGAACGGCCTTGTGCGAATCACGGCGCCCGCGCCTGTCGGAGATCCAGCCAGCTCCCCGGTCTGTCCTCGGGAAGACTTTGCGGGACGGGCTCGGCCCCAAACGAAAATGGCATATGGTATGCCTGGCACCGTCCAGTCGTCAATCCTGATCGCAGCGGATCTCAAGTCAGACAGTACCGCTGCGGGCCATTTCACCGACTTTCCGAGTAACGAACCGACCATCCTCGTGCAGATTCCATTTGTCGGCAACGAGGCGCCAAAACACACTGTTCTTTACGATGGGCCTTGCGTTTAGCACATTACCACGAAGCACCGGGAGCGGGGAGCCGAGGCTTGGATCCCGATCGGCACAGAGAAATCGCTTCGGGCAGAGAACCACAACGTGAATTGATACCTCACCTCCCTCACTACCTGACCGGTCAGGCGGACAGTTTGTTGGGTGCTCGGGGTTTGAGCTTGACGGGCGTTGTCTTGAGTTGGTGTTAAAGGAGCAGCTCGAGAGAGTGCAACTATATCTCAGTGTATATACCCCTTCTCGCTGAGCGTGCGTGGTCTTCAACACCGCGGCTCATGGGGTTTAAGCAATGCAAGATGGGCACCCTAGCTACATAATGTCATGGTCGTCGTTCATCATCCGTTTTTGGATTTCCACACAAACTGATAATGTCACCGACACACGGGAGCTTTCCGGTTAGGTACGAAGTACGGCAATTGGTGCTTTCTCAACCTACGAATTTCTGCATTTCAGAAGAACATCGGTCCCCTGTTGTCACTGAATCCCTGCTTCAGCAGCATTTTCTTCTTGCCGTCGTCCTATGTATGCCCGCTTCCCCTAAGCAGACGAATCGAAGGACCAGGATGAGGGTGATAAACCTTGCCTGTCGATCTTGGACTACCCTTGCTCTATTTGGGACGCTGGGATGGCTCAAACGGGAAATCGGAAAGGCTCGAATTTGCCTGCTGTTGGCGCTAGGGAGACACGGGTAATATGCGAGGGCCGAGTGTTGCAGCCGTCTGTGGCTCATTCAGGTAGTGGGCACGCAAACGGCTGGGACCAACGGCTGGCAAGGCAGAACAAAGAAGTGTGGCTCTGCAGAGCACGAGGTACTTGGCTGCCTCCCAGATGGGCCAGGAGGCAGGTATTTATTAGAGACCGAGCCGTCACTTTGTATGTGCGTCCGGAACGAGGTGCATCCCTGAGCAACACTTTTCACTAGCCACATCTTTTTGAGTTTCCGGCAAGGAGGAGAACCATTGCCCCGGAATAATACTGGCTGGACGGTTCCTCTAACACTCAACTCATCTTTACCACGGCGAGCAGGAAAACATGGAGCGAAAAGAACCACAGTCTCACGCGGCCTCTGCGTCGGATGACATCGAGGCGACACCACCAGCTTACTCGCCTAAACCACCCGCAGAAGGGCCAGAAGATGTCAACCTCGCAGCCGAGCAGCCTGCTGGTCCCGTGAGGGACCTGCCTGCGGACCTCAACACGCCACAACAGCAGTCGCCCATGACGCCACAGCACCCTGTCGCAGGAGTGACGCCCCTGAATCAACTGGGCGACCGGCCACAGTGGATAGACTGTCCGTTTTGCAAGCGACGGACCTTGACACGGCTCGACAAGGAGGGGACTCCGATGCAAATGTGGGTGCTTCTTAGCTGTTATTATGCCACCTGTGCCCGTCACTGACCCTGGCCCTCCCAGTGTCGTCGGGGTGCTCTGTTGTTTGCTCTGCGTCTGCCTGGCCTGCGTCCCTTGCCTTGCTCACTGGTTTGAGGAGACGACATATGCCTGCTCGCAGTGCCACAAAAAGGTTGCCAAGCGCCCTGAAAGCGGCCCGATCATAGTCTACGGACCAGGAGCCGTGGTACCGTCCAAGTACGCATAGGCTTGACGTCTGACGGCTTTGTTTTGGTTGTCCGGAT
>FJWA01003880.1_pt1 | contig 24195 bp, 20 predicted proteins | sample 1011891 | NCBI WGS metagenome assembly FJWA01 (sample SAMEA3912450, study PRJEB9761) | metagenome | biome: forest; material: soil | place: USA | collected 2011-06-22 | depth 0.1 m
ATGCAGGGTCCACAGCGCGTGCGTCGTTGCCCTGACAACGCGATTTATGCAGGATCGGGGACTAAACATGCGCCAGGGAACAACCCCTCCAGCGCCCTGCCCGCCGTCGAGCGCAACTGCGTCAGATTCCCGCTTTGTTGGCTCTAGGCTTCACGATATTTAGTCGACATTAACATTGGTCAACTTTCCAGAGCGGTTCGTCGCCGGCTCTCTCTTCCCAACCCGACTTTGCACCTCACAAGTACTTTGCACAGTACGGAAGACCTGCGCGTTGCGGTCAGACTCTGGGTCCCGCATCGGCGCATTCCTCTCTCCCTTACAAACGGTGCGATTATCGCAATCCGAAGCACTCCATTCCTCGCGCACAGCGACCGAGAACCGACTCGCGCAACATCTCGAGGACAAGCGCGTGTCTCAAAAGTCGCATCTCAGTCATTTGCGGCCTTGCCGCCACAACAGTCCCCATGGACGGCCGGCACTCGCCCTCTCGGCCGCCGCCTGAGTACACGCTGCCCCCCTACGGCGAGGTGGACGACACGACGCCCACTGGCACCCCGGGCCATGGCGCTGCCGTGCGCCTGTTGACCTCGATGGAGGAGCCATATGATCCCCGCCCGTATGTCTCACCACAGATTCTTATCCCTTCCCCTCTCTCCCTCCGTCCGCTGCAGCCACTCCCCAAAGTGCATCTGCGGGTTCTCGAGCTCGCCTCGCCCGAGATGCCGCAAGCGCTTGGGCCGCGGCCAGCGAGGTCGCTGTCCAACAGGAACAAAAGCATGGCTTCAGCCAGCGCCCCCGCTCCCACGGGCCCGCGGCCAAAGCCAGCGACAGAACAGACCATGGCCGACGGCAAGCCTCCAAACAGCTGCTCGACAGTGAAGCTGCAGAGGAGGAACCAGCCAGAGCCACCGGCCGTCGCGACCACTGCAGGGAGCTTGCCCGCGATTCTAGAGGGCCCGTCCTCGAGGAAGAAAGCGCGGTTCCAAGCTCGATGCGAGTCCGAATCACCTAATGAGGAGCATCGCGTCCTTCAGAGAAGCATGAGCTCACATCAAAACAAACTCAGGAGCCGAGCACGACGCCAGTATGAACCGTCGCTCGATTCGCGCCAGTCCATTCTCGATCCCCCGCATATGCCCCCTCCGGAGCCCTCCTTCGTCTCCTACAACTCAGCCATGGACAGCGGGTCGCCAACTCGGCCGTGGACTCCATCGCGGGGCTCTTCCGAGTACGCCCGCCCGCCCCCAATCAGCAACAGGTACGAGCCAGCCGATCTCAACGGCAGTCCGAGGCCGGGAACACCCGCTTCGACATATGGCGGCAGCCCGAGGCGGCCACTCCCCCCTGCGCCTCTCTTCTCGGGGGGAGGCGCTCGCGGCTCGACTCACTCTTTTGCCGACGACGTCACCGTGAGCATTCCGTTGGCCGAGGATACCGACGATGTCTTTGCGCCCGAGTCGGATCTTGGCGGTGGCAGACGTCAACGCGACTCGTACGCCCAGTCGCAGACAACGCTGAGCGAGGACGCCACGGACGAGTCTTGGGACGAGAAGACGGATCGGTACGGACCCGCTCCGGAGGGGAAGCAAGAGCGCCGCGGCGTCCGCGCGCCCCAGATGATCAGGAGGGAGGTGCAGCTGATCAACGGCGAGCTGGTGCTTGAGTGCAAGATCCCGACCATTCTGTACAGCTTCCTACCTCGCCGGGACGAGATTGAGTTTACCCACATGCGCTACACAGCCGTTACCTGCGATCCGGACGACTTCGCCGACAGGGGCTACAAGCTCCGCCAGAACATCGGGAGGACGACGCGCGAGACGGAGCTGTTCATCTGCATCACCATGTACAACGAGGACGAGTACGGCTTCACGCGCACCATGCATGCCGTCATGAAGAACATCAGCCACTTCTGCACCCGCAACCGCAGCCGGACCTGGGGAGAGCTCGGATGGCAGAAGATTGTCGTCTGCATCGTGTCGGATGGTCGCGAGAAAATCCACCCGCGCACCCTCGACGCGCTCGCCGCCATGGGCGTCTACCAGCACGGCATCGCCAAGAACTACGTCAACCAAAAGGCCGTGCAAGCCCACGTCTACGAGTACACCACGCAGGTGTCGCTCGACTCGGATCTCAAGTTCAAGGGCGCTGAGAAGGGCATCGTGCCCTGCCAGATGATCTTCTGCCTCAAAGAGAAGAACCAGAAGAAGCTCAACTCGCACCGCTGGTTCTTCAACGCCTTCGGCAAGGCGCTCAACCCGAACGTGTGCATCCTGCTCGATGTCGGCACACGTCCCGCAGGCACGGCACTGTACCACCTGTGGAAGGCCTTTGACACCGACTCCAACGTCGCCGGCGCGTGCGGAGAGATCCAAGCAATGAAAGGGAAGTACGGTAGGAACCTCTTGAACCCGCTCGTGGCCTCGCAGAACTTCGAGTACAAGCTCTCGAACATTCTCGATAAACCGCTCGAGAGTGTGTTTGGATACATCACTGTGCTGCCCGGCGCCCTCAGTGCCTACCGCTACCACGCGCTGCAGAATGACGAGACGGGCCATGGGCCACTCAGCCAGTATTTCAAAGGCGAGACCCTGCACGGCCAGCACGCTGATGTCTTCACCGCGAATATGTATCTGGCAGAGGATCGTATCCTCTGTTGGGAGTTGGTGGCGAAGCGGGGTGAGAGATGGGTGTTGAAGTATGTCAAGGGATGCACCGGTGAGACTGATGTGCCGGGTAAGCCTTTCCCTGTCGTTTTGTCTCGGGGCTTGTTCTAACCGCCACAGATACCGTGCCCGAGTTCGTATCGCAGCGCCGCCGCTGGCTCAACGGTGCCTTCTTCGCTGCTGTCTACTCCCTGGTCCACTTCAAGCAGATCTGGCAGACGGACCACACCATCGCCCGCAAGGCCCTGCTGCATATTGAGTTTGTGTACCAGTTTATTCAGCTGATCTTCACCTACTTCTCGCTCGCCAACTTCTACCTGACCTTCTACTTCATCGCCGGCGGTCTGGCGGACCCTCTGGTCGATCCCTTCGGCGGTGGTGCAGCCAAGTACATCTTTATCATCCTGCGCTACGTTTGCGTCCTCCTCATCTCGACGCAGTTCATTCTCTCTCTCGGCAATCGCCCACAGGGCGCCAAGAAGATGTACCTGGCTTCCATGATCATCTACGGCATCATCATGGCGTACACGCTATTTGCCTGCATCTACGTGGTGGTACGGCAGTTCAAGCAAGGAAACGACGACGGCACGGCCCTCTCCATGGGCAACAACGTCTTCACCAACGTCATCATCTCGACCGTTTCCACCTTTGGCCTCTACTTCTTCATGTCGTTCCTCTACCTCGACCCGTGGCACATGTTCACGTCGCTGCTGCAGTACCTCATCCTCCTCCCGAGCTACATCTGCACGCTCCAGATCTACGCCTTCTGCAACACGCACGACGTCACCTGGGGCACCAAAGGCGACAACGTCATAAAGACAGATCTTGGCGGTGCCATTGGCAAGGGCAGCACCGTCGAGCTCGAGATGCCCTCGGAGCAGCTCGACATCGACTCCGGCTACGACGAGGCCCTGCGCAACCTGCGCGACCGCGTCGAGGTGCCGGACGCCGGCGTGTCGGACGAGCAGATGCAGCAGGACTACTACAAGAGCGTGCGTACCTACATGGTGGTGACGTGGCTGGTGGCCAACGCCACGCTGGCCATGGCCGTCAGCGAGGCGTACGGCGGGAGCTCGATTGGCGACAACTTCTACCTGCGGTTTATCCTGTGGTCAGTCGCAGGGCTGGCCGTGTTTAGAGCGTTGGGGAGCACCACGTATGCCATTATCGCGCTCGTGAATATGGTCGTCGAGGGCAGGGTCCGGATGACGTTGAAGATGCCCAAGTGGCTAGGGGGATGGGGGAGCAAGATCAGTGATACCATGAGCAGCGTTGCTAGCAGCGTGCGGCGGTGAGCGTGTTTCTTTGGCGTTGGAGTTTTTCATTGTTTGATGCTTTCAGCAAGACAATGTCTTGATGGGTTTTTTGTTGGAGGGCGGCTCTTGTGTTGCGCAACTTGTATGGGATATGTCGGAAACGTGGTAGGGATCATTGACGAAAAACAACGATGGTGGAGGAGACAGATGATGTTGGTCTAGGTCAAGGATAAACGAAAGCATGCTTTGGACCATGTAGGATACCCCGAATTGAGCTCCTGTTTCAATTATAGTCATGTCTTGGGTGTGTGCGTATCATAGAACCTCCCCGGTTTTCGATGTCCTGCTTCTAACATCTCCTTTCCTTACTGTCCGTTCCTTCACTGACTCCTTTACTTTCATCCCTTTCAACGCTCCTCACTCTTCAAGCAACATAGCCACCTCCGCTCCTCCCGCTCAACCCCCGCTTCATGGCGAGATATCCCACTCCCATCATCCCCACGGCGATCCCGAACGAGATGAACTGCAGGATCTCGTCGGCCTGGGCGCGCTTGCAGTTGCCGCGAAGCCGGTTGTAGAGGGCCATCTGATCGTCGCCCGGGTAGTGCACGCCGTAGTCGGTCTGGTCGCCCACCGTGACGCTGCCCTGGTTGAGGAGGTCGCTGTAGAGCATCCCGTCCGGGCTGGTGCAGTTCTCGACGTTCTTGAGGCCAATCGCCCAGGCCTGGGGGTCGTATGAGCAAACATTCATTGGTTTCATGGAAGGGGAAAGAGAGTAGCAAAAGAAAACGTACGATGCCGCCGCCGAGAAACAAGATGCCGGCGAGGCCGTCCAGCGCGATGGGCACGAGAGCTGGAACGGACGCGAAGACGGACAGGATGCCAATGCCGCTGACAATCATGCCGAAACCACCCGTGAAGGTGGTGTAACGGGTCGTCACGGGCGAAGAGCCATAGACTTGGTTTCGGATCATGGCGGCCGCGAGGGCGAGGACGGTGACGGCCATCAGGAACTTGAGATTATCAGTCAGTGCCAGAGGGTAGAGGGAAGGCGGCCGGTCTTACTTGGAGGGCGCGGAGGCCCAGGGGGACGGCGCGATGCATTTCGATGTTCGAGTTCGCAGTTCCGCGGGGTAGGCCAAAGGAAAAAAGGGCGGGAAGTGGCAGGTGAGTTTGGAAGGTTAGAAGCGCAAGGCAGGTTTGGTATGTTTTGTTTTCGAGGTCTGGGAGGAACCTGGAAGGAACGAAGACAGGTTTTAGCCTTGAGCCCCGTCACCTGGGATGGGCAACATAAAGGGCGGGTCAAGGCCATCTGGTACACCAAATGCAACCACTCATGACAGGCATCCAGGCTGCTGCCTTGCCTTGTTGGTTAGGATGTTACTTAATCCCGCCGGCCTGGCCAATGGTGCTTGTCCGAGGGACATCTGTGCCCCGTGGGATGTTGTGCAAACGGGGTCAGTTGGCTGTGCCGACCCTTGCCATGAACCCCTTACCGATGGATGATGCAGGGTCATAATACTTGGTAGACTAATTGAAGAGAGCCGGCAGTGTGGAATCCTGAAGGATCAAGCAGAGCAGAGCGCGAACCACATGCCGAGCGGCACCATGGGGCTGTGGGCTTCCGCCCGACGATCAACAAAATCCATCAAGAAACCTGGCCCAAACGGCAGGGGGCCGAGCACAAGAACCATGCATATACACCATTGCCTCGCAACCTGTCTTCCGGCGGCTCGTGAGTCATGCAAGGACTGGCCGTGGAATTACGCGAACCAGTCAGGGCCACGCGTGAAATCCCCATGTGCTGATGTTGATGTCGAGGACTCGAGGTTGTACAGAATTTCGGTGGAGTTCGGTTGGCTGGGCGTGCCCCAACACGCTCCCAAGTTGATTGCGGGTCTTTTGGATACCTCGTCTTGGATATTCTCGAGCCCTACAATTACCGGATGATAGAAATGGACCCAATCGGATGATATCGCCGCTCCTCTAAGCCAGACCGGTGAAGGCTGCAATCCCAAAACTCATAGCAATGCAGAGGAGGCTCTGTATGAGGCGTTATTCTGCGGGCGCATCGGCCGGATATCCAACAAGTGATGTTGTCCTTGCCCAAGCAGTGCCTGTTTATAACGCTGCCACCGCGTGCTCGACGGCTTCACGCTGCGCCTCCCAGGCGAGCCAGTCCGACCTCGTTGTTCTGCACGTCTTGTCAGCCAGAAGTCGCCAAAAGGGGCGCGGCATACCCACGGAAACAGCCCCATCCCGTTGACTTTCCATATCCCCAGAGCCAACGCAACCAGCTGCATGGCCACGTACGCCAGCTTGACCTGCACGATCTTGGCCCTGTTGCTATCCGTCTCGAACCGCTCGAAGGCCTGGTTGGTGCCGAGGATGCCCATGATGGGATTCTTGAAGGCCATAAAGACCATCATGATGCTGAAAATCTGCAGCGAGTTGCCCGACATGTACATCATGATGCCCGTCATGGGCAGGCTCTTGATGGGGCCCAGGGCGACCTCCCATGCCTTCTTGACCTTGAGCGTGTCCATCTCGTCGGGCGTCGGCGCCGGCCGCTGGGCTGCCTTGGTGTCTCGGGCATCCTTCTTCTGCGAGCGAGTGCGTTAGCGACGCATCGACAAGCGGGTGGTCGGCGGGTGCTGGACGGGCGCTACCTTGGAGTTGGATGCCAGCGGCGACGACGGGTATCCGGGCGGGTCGGGGATGCCGGTCTGCTTGGACTTGTGTGGGGGTGGGTTCTTGAGCTGTGCTGCCCATGCGGGCACCGCTTGTGCTGTTGCGAGGGCTGACATTGTGCGATGCGGACCAGCGAGGTGACGCGACGAGGTCGAGCTCGAGGGACAATGAACAACAGCCGAGACCAGCCACCTGGAGTGATGTCAAGTTTGGATGGCGTCCGAGCTCCCGCCACAGCTTAGCGCTGCTTGGCGGCCCCCTTGCTTCCCGCTTCACGCTTCAGTGGGGGACGGCTGTGGCTCCCAGCGCCCCACCACGCGCCGCCATGCCGATTCCGTGCGTTTTTCAGGGGGCAGATCCCCAATTGCCTGGGTCCTCCCATGTCGACCGCTGGCACGGCCGTCAACGACGACAACTTTGTTGCGCCCGATTCTTCAACCAGCCATTGACGCAGAACAGAGTCGCCTCGAAACGAAGCGGCATCGGGTTCGACCTCGCGACACACCGACGCCATCATCCCGACGAAGAAGCGCCCACAGTCCGCAGCCCTTAGCTCGCAGCACCCGCAGCCGCAGCCCGCAACCCGACACTCGACACCAACGCAGACAACCTTGCATACGAAGCTGCATGCGGCTTGATCCTCGTCCGGTCACTGCTGCATTGTTTAGACCGCAACGGCGCTGCGGTCCTCGGCGCCAGGGCCCGCCCTGCTCGCCCCGTCGTCTCCGCCGTCCCCGGCAGGCCGAACCGACCGCGCTCCAACTCGGCACCGTCGTCCCGCCCCGCCGAGACCTGCAGGCCGGCCTTCTCCCACATCACACGACAGTAGCTTCGTCGAATACAGGCCAGGCAGTCAGGAAACATGGCGAGCGCGCAAGGAGGAGGAGACTCGAAGCTGTTCGCTCGGGTAAGCCCATCCATCCATTGTCCCCCTCGGTTCGCTTTGCAACCCGGCCTCGGGCTGTCGTGGGGTTGCGAAATTGCGGGGGACGGATACCACACCTCTCAATTCCGGCGACCACACCTCCTCAGATTTCGTTGTTTCGCCTTGCTGCCCTGCCCCTCATCCACTCGCCCACCCTCTTGGCGACGGTCACCTGTCTCCCCCCCCTCTCCCTCATCTGGTTTACCCACCCTCGACTGGTGCTCCCCGGAACAACACCATTCCAACCCCTCCGTCGTCTCTCCCTTTCATTCCATTCCCTCTCCTCCCCTCTCCCTTTGCCCCCTGTCGACCTTGAGTCTCGACAGCTCCCCACCACGTCTCCTCAACACCATGAGCTTATCCCCAGACCCTCTCGACCAACATGGCCATGTTTCTTGCGTACCTTCCTCCGTCTGTTCACTCACCAATGCGATGGCCACAGGGCAAAGTCGCCGAGCTGCGCTTCGAGCTGAATAGCGGCGGCAAGAAGGACAAGCACTTCACCGCCAAGAAGATCGCCCTCAAGAAAATTGTCGCGAACATGACCATGAGCAACAACGATATGGTCGCCCTGTTCCCAGACATTGTTGGCTGCATGAACATCCCGAACCTTGAGATCAAGAAGATGTGAGTGCTCAGCCCCGCCCCTGCCCGCCAGCCGCTGACAGCCCGTTTCCAGGTGCTTCCTCTTCCTGGTCAACTACGCGAGGATGCGCCCCGATGTCGCAGTAAAAGCCATCCCGGTATTGCAACATGTCAGTCTTGCCCCTTGTGGTTCCTCGCTTGCTCTTCGTGCGCGTGCTCATTCCCCCCAGGACATGGAGGACCCCAACCCCCTGGTGCGGGCGCTCGCACTGCGGACCATGTCTTACATCCATGTCCGCGAATTCGTCCAGGCGACGGTGCCGGTTGTCAAGCACCTCCTCCGTGACCCAGATCCGTATGTGCGCAAGACGGCTGCCTACTGCGTCGCCAAGTTGTACGATCATGACAGGCACATGGTGGAGAAGTCCGATCTCATCGATAGGCTAAATGGCCTCCTGCGGGACGACAACCCGACTGTTGTGGCCAGCGCGCTGGCGGGGCTGATGGACATCTGGGAACGGAGCGACGCCATCAAGCTCACTATCGACTACAGCAACGCCTCCAAGATGGTGGCCATCCTGCCCGACTGCTCCGAGTACGTAGTACGTGCCCTGCCGCACAACCGGTTTCCATACTGACGTGCAGTAGATGGGGCCAGACATATATCCTGGAGGCCCTGATGTCCTACGTTCCGCAAGAATGCGGAGAGGCCGCGCTCCTTGCCGAACGCATCACGCCCCGGCTCTCCCACTCCAACTCGGCGGTCGTCCTGACCTGCATACGGGTGGTGCTATACCTCATGAACTATATTGCCGATCAGAAACAGATATCCGCCCTGTGCCGGAAACTCTCGCCGCCCCTGGTGACACTGCTCGCCAAGGGACCCGAGGTTCAGTACCTCGCCCTCCGGAACGCCCTGCTCATTCTCCAGCGGCGGCCGGACGTGCTGCGCAATGACATCCGCGTCTTCTTCTGCAAGTACAACGACCCGATTTACGTCAAGGTCACCAAGCTCGAGCTCATCTTCATGCTGGCCAACGAGAAGAACATCGACGAGGTGCTGACGGAGCTCCGCGAGTACGCCACCGAGATCGATGTCCACTTTGTCCGAAAAGCCGTCCGCGCGATCGGCAAGCTGGCCATCAAGATTGAGCCTGCCGCGAGGCAGTGTATCAACCTTTTGCTCGAACTCGTCGCGACAAAGATCACGTACATTGTGCAGGAGGCGACGGTGGTGATCCGCAACATCTTCCGCAAATACCCCAACCAGTACGAGAGCATCATTGGCACCCTTTGCGAGCACCTTGACTCGCTCGACGAGCCCGAGGCCAAGGCCGCCATGGTGTGGGTCATTGGCGAATACGCCAGCCGCATCGAGAACTCGGACGCCCTCCTCGAAGACTTCCTCTTCTCCTTCGCCGAGGAGCCCGTCGAGGTGCAGCTCGCCCTCTTGACTGCCACCGTCAAGCTCTTCATCCAGCGCCCCACAAAGGGGCAAGAACTCGTCCCCAAGGTTCTCAAGTGGGCCACCGAGGAAACCGACAACCCGGACCTGCGCGACCGCGCCTACATGTACTGGCGCCTCCTCTCGACCGACATCGAAGCCGCCAAGCGCATCGTGATGGGTGAGAAGCCCGCCATCACGGCCGAATCGGAACGCCTCGACCCCCTCACCCTCGAGGAGATGTGCCTCAACGTCGGCACCCTCGCGACCGTCTACCTCAAGCCCGTGCAGACTGTCTTCCGCAACGCCCGGCCCCGCCGCCTTCAAGATTCTCCCGCCCTCCAGCGCCAGGAGACCCCGTCCCCTACCAGTCTGCGCTCCGACGCCAACAAGAGCCTCAGCCAGCTGGGCATGGGTGGGCAGGCGGCCGACTTCGACCCGCGCACGGACCGGGGCCAGCCGCGCGACGGGAACGGAAACCTCGCGCAGGCCGTCAGCGACGCCGATGCCTACTTTGCCTCGCAGCTGCAGGGGATGCACATCCAAGAGCACGGGGACAGCTTCGGGGGGAACCCGAGGGAGGATGGGCAAGGCTATGTAGTCAACCAGTATGCGCCGCAGGGGGTGTATCAGACGGCTGGGGGGGTGGGAAACAATGCGGATCTGTTGTTGTGAATGGGTTCGGGGGAGCAGCGAGCCTTGGAGAAATCCGGACCGTTCCGACAGTGTGCCCTGCGGCCCCGGGATGAGTGGGTCGGTTGGACACGGCAACAATATTCTGTACACTGTTGTTGCAAGCATTAATGGAGAAGTGATTTGCTTTTGTCAGGTTTGAGGGGCGAAGGCAGTGATGTTGCGTCATGGCGGATCAAAGCGTGAAGTTGACTCTTCTCATTACCGTCCTATCTGTTGCAAACGAGCAAATACCATGGGGGTTGGCGGCGCAAAACGGGGTCCCTGAATTACCGCCTTCATCTAACTCCATGGCACCCACCACCTGTTGATACCAAACGAAAATAGCAAACTCTCCGACCGTGTGGTCCCTCCGCCCCTACTCCCCTCCTTCTGTCCCTCCACCTCCAACCCATGAGCAAATCCCAGAAGACGAAACCGCCCTTGTCAATTACCCCGAACTTCTGGCCAACTTGCGAAAGGCAGGGAACGGAGAGAAGGAAGTTGCTAGGCCATGGCCATGGCCAATGCCACAGCTCCGCCGGCGACAAGGCCTCCAATCATGTTGCCCTTGTTGTTGGCCGCAGCGTTGACAGTGGTCGCTGGGGTGGCCGTGGTCGAGGTGGCCGAGGTGGACGCCGCGGTGGTGGTGTGAATGTGGGTGGCGGTCGACGAGGTGACAGCACTGCTCGAGACAACGGGGACCGTCGACGTCACCGGCGAAGCGCTGGGGAAGGTCGAGGTCGCGGTGCTTGTAGAGGTCGTGGTCTCGGTGCTGTAGCTCGAGAAGACAGCGGTGCTGCTGGTAACCGTTTCAGAGCTCATGGTCTCGCTGACGGTCTCGCACGGGGATGTGTTTGCCACGGTGATCGTGGAGGTGGCCGTGACGGTGGCTGTGACGGTGGCCGTGTCTGCGTCGCGCACAAAGACGGCACCTTGCTCGTCAAGGCAGGCCATGCGGTTGCCTCCTGCAGCGGCAAGACCGAAGAAGGCGGCCGCGGCCGCGACGAGGACACTGTTGTAGAGCATCTTGGTGACTCGGTTTGAAGGTGTGTTCTGAGCGGCCAAAGAAATCGCGGTCAGCTTCTTTGCGTTGCATCAATGTTGCGAGCAAACGAACAATTCTTGGGGTCTGTCGGTTCGCGCAGGCCTGGTGATTTTTGGTGGCTGCCGATTTTCGAAGCGAAGGATGAATGGAGGAGGAAAGTCGACTATTCACTTCGATTTTGCACGACGGCAACACTTACCAGAATGAGAGTATATGGCGGTCAAGGTTTAGTTGTGGTTCTTGACGGAGGATGGCTCGGGAGCGATGACAGAGAGTTGAGAACAAGGAGAAAGTCGGCGAGAACAGAACAAGGAGGAAGGGTCGATCTTTGGTGGGACTCGGGAGATGTTGGGCTTGTGGCCGGAAAATATCGAGATGGGAGAAGGAATGGAAAAGCCTGGCACGTTGTGCGATGCATGACGGGTGGCCAGAGGGCTGCCAGGCTAGGCTGGGGGAGGGGTGTGGATGAAAAGTCTGTCGCCCATCAAGTCGCTCCTTCCTGTCTCTCTGCTAGACCACGTCACCCCAAACCTCAAGGCGGCGCTCCTGCCTCCCATTCTCGACACCCTGAAACTCGGTCTTTCATCGCTGGCTCCTGCGGTGGTCCAGAACCTAGGTACCTCACCAGACGCCCAAAACTTGAGAGGTTTCCATACCGTTGGCTTCCAAGCTTCACAAAACGGCTTCGGGGGAGGAGAATTTCGACCGAGACTTGGTTGCCAGAGATGTCACGGAGTTAGTTGTGTTGACTGTGGCAGCAGTTATCTCCGCTAGCCGTGTAGCATTGCGTTTCATCGTTGCCCCTGCAGTTGTCGGTTTGCTAACCGGCTGTGTCAGTGTTACCGTGATGCCGAGTGTCGCACATCACCTCTCGTTGCCAGGATTCACAATTGTTGTTGGACCTGCGGGAGCTGGCCCAGCCCTGGTTGAGGAGGCATCAGCAGCTCCCAACCCGTGACTTGAGGGAGAGGACTCGGGATATCTTGGGACTTGAGAGACGATAGGTGTTAGAACATACAGGTACTTAAGGGCAAGAACCAGACCGCTCGAACAGCAGATTGAGGGGCCCGTTCACTGAGATGATGAAATATCGGTTTCATGTTGTATACTTTACGACCGCTTCCATCTCGGAAACCGAAATATTCTCCTTTTATCAGCGTCAAACATAATGTGCGAAGCAGTCAACAAGCCCGAGCACCGCGGCTTACAATCTTCTCGACGGCTATTACAATAGAAGCAATGAATAACGCCTCACCATTTGGGATATCAGTGAACACGGCTTGCCGGACGCAGTCGGGGCTTGACATTGACGACGCCAGGGTCTTCGTCCCGTACTGAAGATGGAGTGGGAGCAAACTCGAAACGGCCAATGCGGCCTATTTGTCTCCTGCAACACGTAGCCTCTACTACCTATCAAGCTCCCTCTGCAGCATGACACTAATTCTTATCTCGTCGCCTCAAGAGCGTTGAGCATCCTGCCTCACAACCCGACTATGCGCGTCATTCAAGCTCGTGTTCATCAGTCCCGGCAGCTCATGAGCCCAATCAATCCGTTGTTATCGTCATAACATTTCTCCGTCGCACGCTTAGTAAACGTACCGAAAGCCAGGCCCATAGTTGTCACCCTGCAATCACGTTAGCTCACTGCTACAATCTCCTTGATTGAGAACCCGAACAAACATCATCACACTCGAGCCCCTTATCGCCCCGGTCTGCCTGCCCGTTCAGCCGGCGGAAAGCGAGCGTAAGGGCGGTGACAATAACCATAGACACCACCGCATATGCCATGCACGCATATAGGCCCGGCCTATATTCTGGGGCGTCCTCACCCGTGAATACTAAGCTGCCCGCAATACCGCTAATGCTACTACTGAAGAGGATCATCGCATACCTTGGATCTTGATGTTGAGGCCTGCGCGTAAATATTTGGCTAGCGAGAAGGGCTGGGCTGTGACGTCGCTGCGGTCGGCGTTTACGCGGGCGTAGACCCTCGACATGTTAGTAACACTAAACGAAACAGTTGAATGAGCACTCACTACTCCCGCTCTTTCGTGCTCAAGAAGCTCTAGTTCTTGTCACGGGTGTGTGCCGTCGGGGAAGTCAACGAGCAGCCAGTAGCTGACAAAACCGACAACGATGGTGATAATGCCTTCCATAATAAAGATCCAGCGCCAGCCGTTGAGTCCAGCAAGGCCGGCCATTTTCATGAACTGCTAGTGTTGGCTTGAGTAGATTTTGGTTCTGTGGGACGACTTTACTCCCTGCATACCTAGGCAAGGATACCAGCACAAGCAGTCGCGATGGTGCCAATGAGATAGAAGATCGCGTCCGCTTGCCAAGCTCATCTGTATAATATTAGTAAACAAACNCCCTTTTCTTAGAGGAGGGAGGAGAAAAGGGGATGGGGAGAGGTCGATCTCGCCAGTGCCGTTCCCCTCACGACAGCCAATTAGGGAAACCCTTACATCTTATCTCGTATACCAAGTACTCATCAGGCAAACACAGCTGGGGAAAAAGCCTACGTATTTGCTAGCACATTCTCACCCAAGCTCTGCTGAGATTCAAAAGGAGTGAAGCAAAAGAGGAATGGAAAACCGAAGAAGGAACCTACCAGCCTCAAAGATACCAAGCACAACTCTCATCGCAGTAAGCTGCTCCCAGTGGTTTACGAAGTCCATTCCAAGCATAGCCACGCCCCAGAGAACAGTAATCGCACCCAGGTACAGGCGAGGACCGATCTTGCGCACGATGACGGCTGATGAAGGTAGTCGGGGAGGAAACCGATGAGGAGGCTGAACAAGCAGATAGTAACGGCGAGTAGACTGCGCTATAAATACAGTATCCCGTCTCCCTTGATGCTTCCAACACAAGGCAACCCGTTTCTGGAAGCATCTCGAGTCCCCACTACTTCCCCAGACTGCTAATCCGCTCCGCTTTCAAACGCCCAGCGATGTGCCGCTTCATCGGGCACGGCGAGTTCTGTGTTGCCCAACCAACCAACTAATGCAACTTGAAGCCTCCGGATTTACCCGGTGTCATGGCGGCTCATTGCGCCGACTTGACACCGCCGGCGCGGACGCCGGTGCATCTCGGGAAGCTCGATTCGGGGTTCCACGGCGAGCTCTGCGGACGGTCCGGAATAGGGTTGGCCACCCAGGACCGGAGATCTCGCAAATACGGAAAGAAGTTGCTGAGGATAATGGACCGCACCCGTCCCGAGCTGGCCGGAGAGCGCGCTGTCGAGATGTAGCGGATCCGAAATGCCAGGGCAGCCCCAAGCGACACCGGCCAAGTCTCCCAACAAGCCCGAGCAAGGGCTGCCGCGGAGGCCCCGAGATCGTGTCCAGCCTTGTCAACCCCGGCCGCTCGGAACACTACTAGGTATCGCTTCTGAGGCATCAGTTGAGCGGATACCAAGTCGATACGGATACGTGGCAAGAAAACCCACGCCACGCGCCTCGCGTTGCAAATGGGCGGTGAGTCGGTGACCACGGCAGCGTGCCACCAGGGTACGGCCTGTTAGGTGTTCAAGCCGCGAGGTGGGCAGGGCAGCAGCGATTTAACGTTAGCATGGAGCTTCGCAGACTTCGCTCATGAAATCCCACGTTCACGAATTGGCGCTGATCCGTCAAGCGGGAGGCGCCGCGGGAGGCGCCGCGGGAGGTGCCGGGCACCCCGAGTGCTGAGCGAGCGGTGCGAGGGTTGCGGGTACCAAATCGCTAGGCACCTAGTCACAACCTGGGATGGTGTGATCGGAGAACATGCGGATGCATAACGGTGGTCTGGTTCTGCTCGCCGGCCTGACCAGGTCGGACACGGCTGTGGGAACACGAGACCGACGAGAGGTGGCGTTGGCGGTGCTTCGACGGGACCGAATCGACCTGGAAGAACAGGAATACTACTCAGCAGTAGCACTGTAGCACATCGACAGTAGATGAAGAAAAGGATCGCCTGATACGAGTTCAAGTCCTCCGAAGCCGTCACAGTGACGAGAAGTTGCGAAATCCGCACCCCACTGCGTCACGTTACTTAGCTGGAACAGTGAACACCGGCCAGCTGGTCTGTGCATTTGGTGTTGAGCTGCCGCTTGCTGGGGGCTGATGTGGGACCCTCTTCCCCAGCCGCTGTCGCACCTTGCTTTTTCAAGGATCCTGGTGGGTGTGTGTCAGGCAGGCTGTCCACAGCTTCCGGGCATCGAAACACACCTCCTGCCAAGATTTCTTCCATTTCCTTTCAGTCGCGAGCGCTTCAGCTTCAGGATTCAAAATATCGGGTTATCGTGCGGGCCATTTCTTCTCTTTTGGGTAGTGCGCCTTTTCCGCCTCCGTGCCCTGTGCGCCCGTCGTTGATTGCCCTGGTGATTCCTGTTGCCGCCCATCGCATCGCGTGCGTCCCTCAACCGCCGACCGAAAACACTTGGCCACGAGCCCAATAACCTCTTCACCTTCGGCGTTTCCGCCTTCAATTCCGGGGTGCCATACCGGGTTTCTCCTCGGGGTTTTCGCTCGTGTCTGTATACCTTATCCTTATCGCCCTGCTTGACAGGCGAGCCAACCACCAGTGACTGCCGTCACACGACCACCACCAATCGAATACTTGACGATAGGTCGCATTCCGGGAGCGCCGACGACCACTTGCAAGCTCTGGACGCTCGGTATTATAGGCGACTCGCCGTGTGCTGTGTCGGCCCGAACCATCAAGGAGCAACGAGGAGCTGTTTCCGGACGGTCGGAAGCGTTACCCACCCGTATCCGGCGAAGCGGCAATCTCCGTCCTCTGCAGCTGCTTTCGACACCGTCTCCGTCGTCTTGACGTCTCGAACTTCACTTTCGTTACGACCTCCGCGCTGAACATTCCCCCGCGCACCTGCAACCATGGCGGAATCCGCACCCAAGACCGACGATGGCCAAATGCCAAACGAGAACACAGTGCCGCAGGCATCTGACCCGCTGCCAGTGAACGGGGTAGACGACGGGACGGCCAGTGACCACACAGTGAACAAGACGACGGTCGAGGAGCCAGCGGCGCAATCGAGCGCGGCGGCAGTCGAGACGGACACGGCATCAAATGGGAAAGACACGGACGAGCCGCTGGCGCCGGTGGAGAAGCAAAGAGAGGGCGACTCGCTGTCAATAGGACCCTCGGAGCTGCCGCCGCCCACCATCGCCGCGACCGTCCCGGACGCTCCCGTCTGCGCCATCACCCTGCTCCTCCCGACGGGCGCGAGGCACCCCTACAGGCTCGACGAGAAATACCTCGCCAAGCGCAACGTCGACGTCCCGGACGTCACAGAATCGGGCGGGCGGGACCCCTTCAGCATCTCGGTTTATAAGCTCAAGGAGCTGATCCTGCGCGAGTGGCGGGACGAGTGGGAGGCTAAGCCGGCCAGCCCGAGTAGTATTCGGTTAATCCATTTTGGAAAGTTGCTGGACGACAAGGAGCAGTTGAAGAGTCAGTAACACCTCACCAACACCCCCCCCCCTTCTTTCCATCCGCAGGGTTGAGAGAAGCACGCGGAAATAATTGACGGTCTGAGCAGAGTACCAGTTTAGCCAGGACAGCCCCAACGTCGTCCACATGTCGGTGCGCCCGCCCGAGATGATGGAGGAGGAGGAAACAGCAAAGGGCAAGTCCCACGGCCGGGACGGCAGAGGTCGCGACGGCGGCGGCGGCTGCTGTGTCATTTTATGAACGAAGACTCGGCCTGTCTTGCGCCTTTTTGGGTGCTGCCAGGCCATGCATGCGACACGTCCGGCTGGACGCTCGGGACTGCACACCGTCGTGCGGCACCTATTTGTGTTTCTGGTCCCCGCGACATCAACAGCATTCTGGCGGCAGGGAGCGGGCGAGCGGTGTTTTTACATGAGGGGTTTGGATTCGATGTACACGGCTTGCGGTGTTTGGTCTGGCGTACTGTGTTGATTTACCCATTTTTGCGTACAAATACGACGAAGGGATGACCTGTGGGCTCAGCGATGTTTTGGACATTTACTCTGTTTCTCTGCCAGTGGCTTGTGCGGCTCGAGGATGGTGGGTGAAGCCGGGTCGCTTTGCCAGCCGTTCAACCGGGACCCCATGCGACGATGATTCAATACCAACCCGAAACTCCTTGGCTCCCGAGTCTCTGTGACGCTTGACGTGTTCGATGCGGGTGATACTGTACAGCTCCTCGTTGGCCATGGGGAGTGCCAGTTTCGTGTCCGTTTAAAATGCTTGCTCCAACCCGGCGTGTCCGCCTAGGACGCCGCCGCCTTCGTTTGGATATCATATCAGCCCATCCTTGTGTGCCCCTCACATCTTCAGCTTCCTTTCCATCTCGTCATGCACCCCCACCACCGCCCTGCTATCCTCCCCGGTAAACACATCCTCCCACGTAATCACATCGTCCCTCCCGGCCAAAATCTCCTCGTGCACGCTGCCCAGCCCCGCGCCGCTCGGGTTCCCGCCGAGTGCCGCCGGCTTCCACTCGCCCTCCCGCGTGATCTTGAGCTCCATCTGCCGGCGTACGGGCTCCGCCACACCGTATGCCCGGCGCAGCGTCTCCATGCGCAGGGCCTCGCGCGTCGCCTCCCACGACTTGAGACGGGACTCGAGCGGGTGGGCGGACGATGCCTGGTCGGTCGTGAAGGCGGAGGGGCCGACACCCGCGCGCAGGGTGTCGTGCAGGCCCGGAGCCGACGGCGCGCCGGCGGTCTGCGAGGCGATGTGGCTGAACGAGGTGTGGTGGGAGTCGGCGGGAACAATGCGGAGGGACTGGGTGTTTTCAGGTCATGTCAGAGGGCGAGTGGTTGTGGATGATGGGAAAATGGGGGGGTTGCGGTGTTGAGAGAGGGCCGAGGGAGCTTACCATTTTGATGGTTGTTGTTGGAGAAACGAATATGATTTGTAGTGCTTTGGTGGCTGGCTGACAACGGATTTGGGATTTGCGTGCGAGCGGGATCGGTTGTCGACTGTTTGGTGGGCTGGTGGTGATGAAGAAGGAGATGCAGCAGGCCAAGCTGAGGTCGGTTGCTGTGTTGGGATGCAGCTCAAGGCTCCAGCAGCCTCGCGTTCAGCAGGGATCCGGCCGGGGGCCGCCGCTGCGTGGGCAGAGTGGTTACGTAAGCCGCAGCTCGACGTTGCTGGGATGATGTCTCGGTTATCCCCGGGCACATCGCTGATTATCTCCGAGACGGCGATGACACCCGACTTCACCACATTGCAGAATATTTTGTTGACTCACGCTTCACGGTTGCTTCTCTTGTTGCACCATGGCCACTCCACGCATCGCTGGACGCCAATTCACAAGATGCGTCTTCCGTCCGGCCCGCCGCCGATAATCCGCATCGCCAATGGCACATTCTACCGGCACCAACCGAGCACCCTCTCGGCAGCAAATGGACACGTCCACGCACACTCCCATCCGAACCCGGCCCTGTTCAAGGGCTTGAGCTTCGAACTGCCCTCCCGAAGCGACCACCCTCACAACTGGTGCATCGTTGGCCCGTCGCTCTCGGGAAAGACCACCTTGCTGCAGATCCTCCGCGGGCAGCACCTCACTTTCCCGCCAACAGCGCGGTCCTTTCCCTACCTCAGCACCGAGGCGGTCCCCTACCGCCTGAGGACGCCGGCTCGCGCCATCCAGTATGTCGGCTTCGACTCCCAGGGCGGCGGCGGCCTTGGCCCGGCCACGTCCACATACCTGTCGGCCCGGTACGAGTCGCGCAGGGAGATCACCGACTTCTCGCTGAGGGACTTCCTCCTCGGCAACATGGAGCTGAACCCGTCCAAGCTGCCCGACGACGAGGGTATTGACGACAGGTTGTTCAAGCGCGTGGTAGTCGACCTAAGGCTGGAAAGCCTGCTGGACCTGCCCGTGACTTTCCTGTCCAACGGCCAGGGGCGCAGAGCACGCATCGCGCGGGCCTTGCTCACGAGCCCCGAGGTCTTGCTGCTGGACGAGCCCTTCATGGGCCTGGATCCGCCGACCGTGGCGGGGCTGAGCCCGCTGCTGCAGTCCCTCGCCGAGAAGGCCAGTCCGCGTCTGGTGCTGAGCGCCCGGCCGCAGGACCCGTTGCCCGAGTGGATCACCCACCTGGCCTACCTGAAGACAGATGCTCGGGTCCAGGCTATGGGCGACAAGGAAACCGTCTTGGACGGCCTGAGGAAGTACGTGCGGGATGTCCGAACTGGGAAACGCGCCGAGGACGAGACTCTTCCGGTGCATGCGCTGAGCGAGATGGGCAAGACCCTCACCAGAGATGGCATCACAGGCGATGGCATGGCTGGGGATTTCTCCATTGGCCTTGCCACCATCCAAAGGGAGGAGGAGGCCGTGGCGGGCAAGAGCTTGGGAGAGCCGCTCATCGAGATGAACGGCTGCAAGGTCACGTATGGCGACAAGGTTGCTCTGGGGAACTGGACCGAGGAACGCGATGGGCAAACCGTCGGCGGCCTCCAGTGGACTGTCCGGAGGGGCGAAAGATGGGGTGTCTTTGGACCGAATGGCTCTGGAAAGACGACGATTGTCTCCCTGCTTTGCTCCGACCACCCGCAGACCTACTCCCTCTCGATCAAGCTCTTTGGCCGCACCAGACTGCCTGAGCCTGGGTCTGGCCAGCGCCCCCTCACCTTCTGGGACATCCAGTCCCGCATCGGCCACTCGAGCCCCGAGATCCACCAACACATGCCTCGCAATCTGACGATTCGGCAGGTGCTTGAGAGCGCGTGGGCCGATACCTTCCGCAGCAGGCCAATCCTTAACGCCGCTGCCACGGAGCAGGTCGAGGCCACGCTGAAGTGGTTTGAGTACGAGCTCAATCCTGTCTTCCACAAGCAGCCGCGGCCGACCACCGCCAGTCGCTCTGCGGACGACTCCGTGTCCTGGGCTGCCGACTACATGTTTGGTGGGTTGTCGTTCAGCGCCCAGCGAATCTTGTTGTTCCTTCGTGCCATCATCAAGAATCCTGACGTCGTGGTGCTCGATGAGGCGTTTGGCGGCATGGACGACGCCGTGCGGGATAAGTGCATGCTCTTCCTTGCCTATGGGGAGGAGAAGGTGTACACTTTGGAGTCCAGACCAGGAGGCCGCTCGCTGACTGGGGCCGTCGTGGTTGACAGCGCCGCGGCGAAGTCCGGGAAGGTGAAGGTGAAGGGTCTCTCGGACCAGCAGGCCGTCATCTGCATCAGCCACGTCAAGGACGAGGTGCCTGACTGCGTGAGAGAGTGGCTCTGCTTGCCCGAGGCCAACACGGGGCTGCCGGCGAGGTTCGGGCGACTGGACGGCCCGCTGAGGACGAGCCCAAAGCGGTGGACCGAGATCTGGGGCGTCGGTCAGGGGGCGTGAGGCAGATATTCTGTGCCTCGCCGGCACACTTGTGAACTGTTCGGCCTTCTTGACGTTTGATGTCGGATGAGAAAAGATTCTTGTGCTCTTCCTCGCGCTGTCACTGCGGAAAGCGTTTGTGTGTTCCTTTCCCTCCAGAATGAGTCGGCCTTATGAGCGGAGGGTGCGGATTGTTACCTGCCTCTTGACATCGACGAGAGGCTGTAACTGGCAGTAGAGTCCTCCAAAAGTGCGAGTCTGACATCATCTCGAAACCCGAGTATGACAAGACCTGCACCCGATCGGTCGAGTCTCCCAACTCCGAATCTCTGAAGTCTGAGTATGACACGAATGGCGCTTATCCTCAAGTCCTGGCTTCAAAGTTTCAAGCACAATACATAGGCAGGCTCAAGGAATCCACAGGGAATATCACCATGCAAACAGAGGCCCCGACTGCTCGAGTGCTGTCTGTTACCGAGCCCAAAGTTTATTCTTCGTATGCTACACAGTCTATCATTAGGTATGTATCTCGCTTCCCCTCGCCCAAAACTCGCAGTCCGCTCAATTTGCCCGTTGTGCCTTGCGCTTATCTCCCCTCCACGAGCCCTTGAAAAGATGCCTCACCAGGGCGGCTGCCGGGGTGGTTCCGTCGTTGGTGCTGTTGGAGTGCGGCTGCCCCATGCCAAAGCCATCAATGGTGAGCACCAAGATGTCGCCGTACAGCCTCGGCTCCGTCATGTAGGACAGGTTTTTAGGGTGGGTCAGAGAAGGATCGTACTCCTGCAGCTGCTTGAACACCACCTCGCTCCAGGCGGCGGGACCCGTCGAGTTCATAACTTCGAAACTGGTCGGCTTCAGCTTTTCGAACGGAACCTGGTGCTGAGCGGACAGGTCGTCGAGTGCCAGGAGAATGCGGGCAACCATCTTGCGGAATACGGAGTGGCCGGGTGCCGCGGCGATGGTCCACTGGCAGAACTGGACCCAGTGGATGATGTCGGCCCAGCCGTTGCCGTCACGCCTGTCGAACTCGATGCCCACGACCACCGAGACCTTGTCACGGAACTTGGCAGGCACCCAGTTGTCGATGGGCTTCAACGCGACCGTGTCGGTGTCGGTATAGACACCCCCTTGGGCCTCCAGGATGAGGTAGCGGAGGAGGTCTGATTTCATGCCGACGTTGGGCATCTTGTTGTACGCCTCGATGATGCGAGGGTTGTCGCCAAAATACTTGTGGACGAACTCGTCGCCTCCTTTCCGGCTCACGAGGGTGCTGTGGATCGGCCGGTTAGCAAGCCGCGCCCTGGAGGGGTGGAGGGGACACTTACTAGGCGTAATCGGTGTTCATGGCGAGCCAGGTGGGCGTGTCCTCAAGGTTCTTGGGATTGGGGACGAACTTGTCGGCCTCGGCTTCCTTTTTCGGCAGCATGATCTGCCAGATCTTGGGCGGGATCTCGTGGCTGACGTTGGCCGCGGGAGCCTGGGTCGGATGGCGCCAGGCGTCGGATGTGCTGGTCTCGGTGGGCGAGGGAGCCACGGGTGTGTGGAGGACCCTCGTGCTCTGGGCTCCCTGGGTCCCGTTCGAGTCGGCGGCGTCCTGGGCCGGCGAAGGGTGGACTGTCGGGAGATGGGCGGACGGGCGCGGAATCGAGGTCATGTAATCGATGCCCTTGGCGAAGCCGCCGTAGACCCAGACGGCGGCCATGAAGAGGACGAAGCCGACGCCGACGGCGCCGTAGACGCGGTGGCGGCGGCGGGTGACATGATGGAGAAGCTGCGCCGACAGCGAGGAGTTCGCTACCTCATGTTGCGACATGATCCGGTCGAGAGGGAGCAGGGCGCGATGGCAACGCGACAGCCCTCTGCGAGCGAGTGAGGTGCATTGGGGGAAGGAGATAAATTGGGCGACGTCGCCAGCGAGCGGGCCAGGCTGCCGTTGGCTCGCATCGCTTCCCAGGCTCCTTGCTCGCCCACCCTCCGGGCCCACGGTGCTTGGGCCCTGGGGTCCGGAATACGAGCTGGCCAGACCCCTTTCGCGCGCGTCAGCAGGGTTCAGCGCCGCGGTGCCAAGCACCCGGAGACGAAGCCTGGCGAATGGGAGCCCCGCCCTCGCCCTAAAAGCGGGTTTGTCGCATCGAGAAGGGGTGGAGAAGCGGAATTGCGCTATGCCAGAAGGACGGACCCGGAGAAACTCAAAAGCTGCCGCTTGCGGCTGAGAGGGCGGTGATAAGAGATTGACATAACTCTGATCCTTCAGGGGGCGGCTGAAGCGGGACCTTTCTCCATCTGCTCCGCGATTCCCATCCGCGATGTCTAAAAAAAGACAAAGGAGGGGGACTCCCGAGGCAGCGGGAGCTCCCGGGGCAGACAAAGACCCAAACCACCGGGTTTCCCGCCATCAAACAAACTTGCAGCACGCACAGTACTTTGTAGGGAATCGTCACAAAGGCCATTCTCTCTTTGTGTCGGCTTGGCCAGCCACTGACGTCTCGGGGTTACATAGTGTTTGGCGCAGGAATTGGACTGGATTTGCACTGTCCGTGTCCAATGACAATCAGGGACTGGGGATGCACCTACGATTTCAAGTCGACAGGATGCGAGTCCTACTTGGAGATTCTCATGTTTAAACACATCGTGCGGCACAGCGGGCCTGGCGTCTGGGCTTGTTGATTTCGCGGCTGGTTCGTCCACATATAGCCACAAAGCGAAACTACTACTTAGGGTAGGTATCTGTCGACTAGGTGCTCTCAGCACATGCTCGGCAAAGGCCAAGGGGCCTCCCAGCGACACGATGCCTATGAGCTGGTTCACCGTAAGCGCCGGCGGCCATGGCCAATTTTCTCATCGTGTCCCGCCGTCTATCCCGAGCGCCGCCGAGGGATAGTCATAGCCGCGATGTTGTGCTTCTGTATAACCTTGAACAACGCTGGTCGACGCATGGAAGTCGCCGAGGTACAACCTAAGTAAGTTATCGTTGGCCTTGGATACGGGGGGTTGGAAGGGCGTGCGAATACTAGACGGCCACCTGCCTGAGGTACTGTAGAGGTAACAGAACAGCGCCATCCCCGCTTCCGCTCCGTGGGACCTCCCGGTTCTCGCAGACCGCGCACTGTGGCGCCGGCACGATCCCTCCCAGCCATTCCGCAATCCGAGGACCGCCACAAGGGCCATTCTTGGTTCCAGTTGGCCGGTGTATAGCCACCAACCACCAAGAACTCGCCCTAAGCCCACGGTCTACCTGGATGTTAGTGGCGGATATCGATACGTCAAGCCTTTTGTCTTGGGGAAATCTTACGCAGAGAGGGATGTAGCTAGAAGGTACATACCGAAACTGAGACCTCGAGAGTAATTTACCTGTATTCTCTCTGCTTGGGTTCGAGCCACAGTTCCCCGATGCCACTTTCAGTGTTTTTACCACTCAATTGAGCTCTTTGTTCTAACTTGTATTATACACAATATAAGTTGATTTGGAGACCACAATTGAAGACACAAATTCATTGAGTACGTTGCATTCCACTTCTGTGATAGCCCCATCGAGGATGAGATTGGTTTCCGATTTGTGCAGTCATGAACTGCTCGTACCAGTACAGTAGGTAGGTAGGTAGGTAGG
>FJWA01003813.1_pt1 | contig 23962 bp, 28 predicted proteins | sample 1011891 | NCBI WGS metagenome assembly FJWA01 (sample SAMEA3912450, study PRJEB9761) | metagenome | biome: forest; material: soil | place: USA | collected 2011-06-22 | depth 0.1 m
TCGGCGAGCTCGGGCGGCACCGGCTGGCCGTAGGACGATTTTTGGCCGGCCGCCTGCAGAGAGCCACCGGTCGCGGGCCTGGCACCCGAGGTGCCGGCAACGACGCCCGAGACGTACGGAGCTTCGCGCCCGCCCCGGCCAGCGGCCGCGTTCGGGTTGCGATGGGCGCTCGGCGGCCTCCTCGACGCGACGGGCGCCTTGCCGGACGCATCTGCGGCGACCGGAGGGTCTCTGGGCAGCGGCTTGTCCCTGGACGACGCCGACGAGCCGGCCTCGGCAACCTCGACGCCTCCTTGACTGCCCGAGCGGGCGCGTGTCCTGCTGCTGGACTGCGTTGCTGGCGCCTCGCCGCGCTGGGTGGTCGTGCTCGGGGCGACATATTCCACCTGCACGGTCCGGCGCTTGTTGTCCCGCTGCTGCTTGGCGTACGTCGCAACCTCGGCGGCATCGGCGTCGATGGTGCCCTGCTTGCTCACCAACCCACCGATCGGCGGCGAGACCGGTGTCTTCTTTGACGACTCCCGCACCGATGAGCTCCTGGCCAGGCTTGGGCTGTCGTCGTCTTCGGCGGGCACGGTCGTGTTCTGGATGTCCTTGGGACTGGTGGTGCTCGACGTGATAAACTCGACGACGTGGGCGTACTCGCTGAGCCAGCTGTGACGGGCAACTTCGAACAGGTCGGCCCGCTTGCGCGGGTTTGGGACGAGTATCCTCCGGAGCAAGTCTCGTGCGTGCGGGGTGACGTATTCGGGGAACGTGAGGGGAGTGTTGACAATGTACTTGTAGAGAAGGTTGATGTTGTCGCCTTCGGGGTTCGCCGGGTCGTCATCAAAGGGAAGGTATCCGGCGAGCATGGCGTACTAGAGACACAAGGATCAGCGCCGATGGCTCGCATCTGGGTCGGACCACTTACCAGAATCACACCGCAGCTCCAGACGTCCACCTTCCTCCCCGTGTACAGGGAGTCGCTCACTACGAGCTCCGGCGCCGCGTAGCAGGGGCTGCCGCAGCTGGTCTGCATCAGATCGCCCTTTCGCGAGCCGTTGGGCTTCACCTTGTCCAGCCCCATGCGCTTAACAAACTCGCGGTCGGTCAGGTTCAGCTCCTCGTCCTCGGACAGCTCCTCGCGCGGGTCGAACGTGTTGGCGAACCCAAAATCCGTGATGATGATGTTGCGGTTGCGGTCGAGGAGCAGGTTTTCCAGCTTGAGATCGCGATGCACGATGCCCTTCTTGTGCAGATAGCCCACGCCGGAAACGAGCTGGGCGAATAGCCGTCTGGCAGCGTTATCCTTGAGATAGCGGTGGTTGAGAATGTAGTCGAAGAGCTCGCCTCCCGAGGCATACTCGAGCACGATGCCGTAGTGCCTGTCCGACTCCTCCATCTTGTGCAGCCTGACGATGTTGGGATGCGTAAGCTGTTTGAGAATGGCCACCTCGCGCATGATCTTGGCCATTCGCGAGGGGTTCCCACCGAGCTGGTCCTTCTTGATGAGCTTGATAGCAACCTGACAGGGAAACCTTGGTTAGCAGCGTGCTATCTATTTGGGCTGGCCGGCTCGATTCGACCTACCTGCACACCCCCTTCCTGCTTCCAGCCGAGTTTGACTTTGCCGAACTCGCCCTCGCCGATCGTGTTCCCCAGGATGTATTCGCCAAACTTGGTCTGCTTCTCGCGCCTCGAGTGGTCGTGCCGGCTCCTGCCGCCGCGTCGAGTCTCGTCGGCGGCATCAGACATGCCAACCACCGGGGGCGGTGCTGCATCGTCGTTTTGCGGGGTTGGGGTCTGGTGTGGTTGCGCCATGGCGAGGCGCTCCTTTTCCCGCTCGATGTCGACTTCGGGTTGCGAGATCAATATGCTGTTGAGAATCTCGCTTGCCTCCCTCGACGGCCCGTTGGTAGAGTGGGAGTTTGGGGGCGGCGAGCGGACAGGCGCCGCCGCGGCCGGGTTTCCGCGAGCATCGCGCGTGCCATTCGTCCCGTGATAGTCCTGGGACGACGGCTGGTTCGACCGCCGGTCTATCCTGCCGTTCACATCGCGGCTGGAGTCGGCGTGGGTTCGGCGCGGCGAGTCGGTGGACCGCTGCTCGCTCTGCTGGGTTCGGCGGGAGCTCGAGGTCCGCGGAGGGACGGCCGCAGGCATGTTTCTCCTCCGTTCCGGGTTTGCGTTGTGCAAGTCGGGCGAATCTACAGGCGAGGCCACATGCGAGTGCACAGGCACAGGCGAGGCAATGGCGGCGCGGGAGGTCATTGGCGAGTTGGGACCGCGAGACGGGTGTTGGGATGATGGGGTCGGCGATGTTCCCGAGTAGTGCTGATTTGCATGATAGCCGGGGCCGTCCCGTGTCGGAGATGGATGGGTCGCCGGATATTGTCGACTGAACTGCGATGCGGACGCTGGGGTCGGCTGATGCGGCAAGGGTTGGAGAGCACTGGACATGTCCGGCTCTGCGGTCGCGCAGAGGGACGTGTGGGCAAGCAAGCCGCGCGTGTCGGCAGCAAAGGTTGGTGTTTTGGGCTGGGGGGAAATGAAGCGGGACGAGATGGCGGGTCGCAGGAGGGTCCAGCGAGGACTGGCGGTCGCGGGTCTCCAGCTGTGGGTGAGCAGCGTCAAAAATCGAAAGACGGTGCAGCGAAGTCGAGAAAGCGGTCGGGCTGGTTGGGTTGTCAATGGGCCAATTCGATTCTCATTGTGCGTCCGCGAGTGGGTGTCGGAAGTCTCGCGTGCTGATTTGATCGCCTTGTCGTCGGGCAGAAAATGGCGGACGCAGTGGGATACAATGGAGATGCGATGTTGGGAACGCGCGCCGTTGCAGTGCGGAGGAGCCGGGCCTGGCCGTGACCGTGTTTACTTGGGCCTCAGCCGCAGATCAATGCGCCCAAAAAAACCACACGGCGCAGACGACGTGGACTCGGGGCACGTCAGAGTTGAAATGATTTCGTGAGGTCGGAGGGTTGCCCTGCGCTCCGTGCGGATCACTCTCCCGTCGTCGCGCGACGGTGGAGAGAGGAGGGGAGGGGGGCGACGTGAGGAGAGGGCGGTGAGGTGAGTGGGAAGGCAGGTTTGAAGAGAGGAGGCGGAGAGCCAATGGGTTTGTTGTCGATGTTTAGCGCTACTGCGCTGCCCTGGGCCCTGGCTGGCTGGTCCTGGCCGCCCTGCTGCCCTGTTGCCCTCCTGCCCACTTCCCTGGCCGGGGTGCCTTTTCCCCAGCTCCCGCCCGCAGGGCCGCAACCCGGCGCAGCGTGCGCCAACATGTGCTGTGCTCGCTGCTGGCGACATGCTGTGCACAGTGGGAATTTCGGTTCCTGGTCAGCCAAAATCCGCCGTCAGCATCAGATTGCGCTCAGTGACCTGCTCTCCCCCCCAAGCTGGGCGGTCTTACATGTACCGACATGGAGTCGGTTTAATTCCTCGAACCCTTTAATTCCCCAGCATCAAGCCACCCACCTCCTGCTAGCGACAACACGTTTTCCTGTCGACGCGAGGCGAGGCCATCGACGATGCATCACTTGCGTCTTCGATCGTCAAAGCACCCACTAAGATTACACAATCATACCGCGCTCGAGCGATGGTGGGAGTCTCAGCCCATCTCGCGCATCTGCATGAAGCCATCTCGACGCCCACAGCCCGTCACCACGCATACTCTGAGATTAAATTCCATCGGCGCCGTTGGCAGTTGACAGTTGACAATTGACAGTGACGGTTGAGATTTGCCAGCCGAGGGCCGACACGGCGACGACACCGGACATAGCGACAGACCGATTCTTTTTTTGCTGGTATCCCGGCCAAAGGCCCACGCTCGATCTCGACGCCGACGCCACCAGCCTCCCTCGGCAGATGGCCTGGTCCGTGACCGCCGGGCTCAACCATCTGATATACTGTATAAAATGTTTCGAGAAACAACATGAGGCCCTGCTTCGGCTCCGGGCAGCCACGGCCTTGCAGATCCTCGCCGCGCTGCCAAGCACCCAGTTCAGCCAGCACTGTGTCTNGACCCCAAACAGCTAGCCCGGCGCCGTTCCTGAGCCAAGTGCCAGCGGACGCAGGGTTCAGGGGTCTCCGTCTGCAATGCAGTGGACGCGGTGGATGCGGTGGATGATGTGGTGGACCCTGTGGTCGGCCAACGACAAGCCTCCCCTCTGGACAACAATGGAGATGGATGGGGAATGGCGGTCGAAACCGTTTTGCCAGAGTCAGGCACGAGTCAGGGTTGTGTCGCACGGCAGCACGCCTCCCCTCCCTTGAGGCTGCTGGTGTGACTGGGCGGATCGGGCTGATGATCCTGCTCCCTTCCATCGCTNGCTGCCAGCAGCCACAGTCCCGTCCCTCGGACGGGAAACAAGAAACACTGGCGTGGGCAACGGCTCCATTGCCGCAAACGTTGCCCGGCCGCCAAGCAGCCGGACACCTCGCAAANCCAACCCATCGCGACTCCTCACCATCTTCCGTCATTTCGCCCGTACAGCCAACCCCGCATGAAACACGTCGAATGACAGCGTAGCACGAGAGGGAAGCCCGCGCAGGCCGAGTCGGCGCGTTCGCTGCCATCTTTAATATCCAGGCGCGGCGTGGCCGAAGTGGCCGGACAAGAAGGCATTGACGTCGGAGATGAGGCGCATCTCGAGACGCAGGGATCTGCACGCTTATTCCGCACCGCGACAAGTGTCGATGGGGGGTCGCAAGAAGTCCAAAACAGGGCAACCCCATCGATCCCTTTCGGAATTGCGGCTGACCTTGCGCTGGGACCCTTGCCTGAAAGAGATCAACCCGTCATCCAAGAATTTCCAGAAACTCTCCAGTCCCCCACTTCGCCCTCGCCCTGCCCTTTGGAACGGGTTCAGGATCCAGAGCCCAGAGACCGGGCTGCCTGAAGCGTGCTGGAAGGGGGCAAGCCCGCCTCCAAATCATCCCTTGCAGCAGTCGGCAGCATGCGCTGCAACTGACTGCAGGGAGCGGCAAATTAAGTGAGATCCGGGATGGAAAAGCACCGATCGGACCGGCTGGGCAGCAGCAGATCGAGCACTGCGTCAATATTTCAGATGCAGCCCGCCATGTCGCCGGGGTCGGCCGGCACCTCCAGCACTGGATGAGTCTGTATGTACCCGCCCACCTGGTCAGGACAGGTACTGGACAGTCCATGCTGTATTCTGAACACAGCAATGAGAGCGAAGAAGACGTAAATAGCCTCGCTCGGATGTGACGTGACGTGTAACACCGTGTCCGCGTCCGCCGCCGCAGGGGGACGGTGGTGACAGCAACAGTGACAACAACAAAAGCAAAAAATGTCTCTCTGTTTTGCAAACCCAACCCACATCGCTCCCGGGGAGAGGGGCGAAGAAAAGAGCGATCCGTCAGGAGCTCAGCGGTTGGACGGACGCGGCAAACGGCGCTGTCTCACTCTGCTACTCGCACGACAGAAGCGGGCGTGATCCAGCGACGCCCGGTCCAGGGAGGGGTCACACAGCCGTCTTGCATTTTCCCCATGATTTTTGCTTTTGCTGACTCCGAGACATGCATCAAAACCTAACCGTGATGTCGTACACGTCCAACCCGACCGCGACAGCCGTCAGCAGCCCCATGTACCCGCCCAGCAGCCCCATGGTGCCCATCCCGCCCACATGCAGCGTGCGCACCGTCATNTTGACCAGCCCCGTCAAGAGGTTNGCCAGCAGGAACACGGCGAGCCCGTTGCGGTTGTACGCGCGCAGCACGCGGCTCGTGGCCGCCTCGTAGGCCTCGCCCTCGGCCCGGGCGTCGGGCGCGCGGTAGAAGGCCGGGAAGAGGAGCACGTCGACGACGGCAAAGGCCAGCAGCAGCACGCTGTTGGAGGCGACGACCCACAGCACGTAGGGCAGGTTGGCCAACCGCCGCGACACGGTCAGGCCGGCGCCGTAGGTGTAGTCGGTGCTGAGAACGTAGAGGCCCAGCCAGAGGAGCGACCACGCGGCCATGGTGAGGACGAGCGTGGCGCGTCGGGAGGCGGCGGTGACTCCCCGGGGCGGGGCCAGGCTCCGCGGCAGGACGTACATGCCCGCGTGCTGGCCGGCGAGGAAGATGGCCAGGTANCCCCAGAAGCTGAAGATGCCCTCCCTGTTCATCGACAGGAGGTCGGTCCGCGGGCCGGCCAGGATGTAGGCCTTGAGGTCGGTGCTCTCCAGGACGACCTGGTACAGGACGCCGAGCAGGACGGCCAGGCCGGCGTACGAGGGCACCACCTCGAGGGCCGACTGGAAGAGGGCCACAAACGGCGGCAGGAACCCCAGCGTGAAGAAGAAGTTCCAGTGCACCCCGTACTCGGTCACGTGCTCGGCGTAGTCCAGCCCCTTGACGCTGAGCAGCCTCACGAGACCCAGGGCGAGGAGTGGCAGCGAGTGGCGCAGCGACCGCACGAGGCGGGTGGCCAGGGGCGCAGCGCGGCCGGCGGCGCGCTCCTTGAGCACGGGCCGAGAGGCGACAAGGCCGGCGGAGAAGACAAACGACCCGACGCCCATGTCCATTAGCGAGGTGCCCCAGGTCTCGACCTTGGCGAAGCGGCGCGGGAACAGGCGGAAGTCGACGGCGAGGATGCATATGCAGGTGACGACCATCATGTTGCCGCGGTAGTTGGTCAGGAACGGCTTGGTGGAGAGCGCCCCGGGCGGGCCCGGCGCCGTCTTGTGCTGCTGCGCATTGGGTGGGAGCTGGGGCCGCTTCCGGCGCGCAGCGAGGCTCGAGGGGACCGCGTAGACGAAGGCGGCGGCGGTCAGGAGCAGGATGTTGAGGAGGAGCGGCGCGTTCGAGTAGAGGGTGACGGAGAGCAGGAGCGCGCCCACGTTGAGGAGGAAGTCGACGACGGCGGCCAGGGGGTTGTAGGGCCGGAAGAAGGACTGGCGGGCCTGGAGGGCGGACCAGAGGAGGGAGACGATCTGAGGGGCGGCTGATCAGCGACATGGCGGCAGGTGGGTGGCAGCTTGGTCTGACAGCTCATACCGGCGCGACTGCGCAGACCTGAGCAATCTCTGCCACGGACCCGCCCGAGAGGTTGGAGACAAAGTCCTCCTTGAGTTGTTTGTAGCTGGGTGCTGCGGCAGCTGCTGCGGCAGCCGCCGGGCTGTCGCCTGGGTTGGCCATGGCGGGCAGCGCAACTGAAGGAAGAGGGCGGAAGGGCCGAAAGGAGGGCGGACGAGGGGGGGAAGANGGCGGGGTTTGAAAAGAGCGACGTCGGTGGCCGGTGTCAAGGAAACATGTCCTCAACAAACTGTCCGGGCAGCAATTACGGCAGCAGTTGAGACAGTATGCGGGAACCCGTGGCCGTTCGAGTTGTCGTTGTGGTGTGTTGGAGTTGTCAAGCGAGAAAAGTGACGGTGGAGCTGTCAGAGAGACTCAGTTGACGATGCCAGCCTGGCCATCTGCCAATGCCAGCCTGTCAGCGGCTTCCCGCAGAACCCTGGCCGTCAAGGTGCCGCAGCGCTCTGCTGTCTCCGCTGGGATGGCAGGCAGCCAATGGAGGGCTTCAGGGCCTTCTCTGCAGACTGCCAAGGCCCAAGAAGCCCATGGGATGCGGGCTGCATCCATGTCACATTCCAACTCCAGACTGCCTCCATTCCAACCAAAGCCTCGCTCGACTTTTGACCTTCACCTTTCGACTTTCATCAGAGACCTCCCCTTCCACGGCCGCCGATACTCGCCGATACTCACCATACTCACCAAGACACAGCCGGTATGGAATACACACAACCACCCTCGGCCGGGACCCAACCCTTCGGCACGAGCCTCGGCTGTCGAAATCCAGGACCGCGCTGCAAACAAATGCTGTCAGTGGCGTGCTGAGATTCCTTTGTTCCCAACGGGTCGCGCCGGGAAGATGCACGGAGCTGGATGCTGGTGACGACGCTCTGGAACGGGTGGCACGCCATCCACATGCCACCCTCCCTGCTTAAAATAAGAAGAAAAAGACACCTCTGCGCGTCCGTCTTTGTCTGGCCCCAGCAGGCTGGTAACCAGTGGTTCGCCCCGAGCTTTGTCTCGCATGGCTGCGTCTCGCTGGCTCGCCGACTGGCTGGCCGACCGCCCGACCGGACGGCGACTGGTTGAGTCATTAGACACTGCCTGCTTTGAGGCTGGACACTCTTTCACCGTGGAAGAAAGGAGCAGGTACAAAAGCAGCACGGCCACGCTGCCTGCGCCGCCTCCTCGTCGTCGCCGGCATCCTCCGTGCTCCCTTGGCCCCAGCACTTCATATTTCTGCAAGAAGAAACAACACCTCTGCCGGTCCCAGGTCCANCCATAGGGTATTGTCAGATCAACGTGTTGACAGAGGCATCTGGCCAGGACGAGCACCTGNCCTTACTCTTGTGCATTCGTACGCAACCACCGACATGGAAACGCAGACCCGATCGCTCCGATCACGACCCGAGCTGCGGCCGGTCTGGACGGGCCGCGACCAGCATGCGGCGTATCTTGGGACCACCCCGGACTCGGCCACGAGCCCGGCGCTCTTCTCGGCCTCGCTGGCCTTGCCCAGCCCCATGTACCCGGCATCTCCTGGCTACGACCACACCATGAGAGCCCACGAGCGAGCGCTGGTCGACCGACTCGACCGCCGCGGATCCCAGCTGTCTCCCGACACGGCCCGCTCGCTCTCGCCCATCTCGGAGCAGGCTCTGGCTGCTCGACGCGCGTCTGCCGCGAGCCTGCCCCTGCCCCGTGCCCGGGTGCCTTCTCCGCCATCGCCAGCTCTCGCGCCGCACCCAGGGCCGCAGACACTCGCGGCCCAGACACGCTCGATCCTGCTGAGCGGGGTGCCGGACGGGCTGCCTCGCGTTCCCGTCGAGACCAGCCCCCTCGCCGATCGCCGCCCGTCGTTGCCGCCGTGGTCGGCAGGAGCCAGACGGGGCAGCCAGCAGCTGAGAGACGACCTCCGCGACTGGGGCCATGTCTACTTCGGCAACGTCTCCATATCCGACTGCTTCGTGTCGGCTGTGGCTCTGCGGCGAGCCAGCGACCCATCGGCCGACGGTACGCCAGCCAGGGGGAGGCCGCTTGGAGGCAGAAACCGGATCACGATCCGTGCGCGGGTGAGACCGTGCGCGCTCGATCGAAAGCCCTTCCTCCTCAGGCGGACGTTCGACATGGATGAGCTGCGAGCCACCATCCCGGAGANGTCTCCCGCNTCAGCAGGGCCCCGGAGCTCTCCCATCGAACGTGCCAGCCGGAGCCCCCTTCCCGCCAGTCGCCGCCGCTCATCGGGCGCAGCCAGCGCCAAACACGGCCCAGATCTCGACAGGTCCCACGTCCAAAGCACAAATACAGTGCCGATCCGTAAGCCGGCTCCCGTCGTCAGCTTCCCTATTCGTAATCGCCTCCGCTAACAAGAACCCCCGTAGACCTGAGGTATGCACGCGCATTCTTCCCCGTTCTGGCCGCGCTGCTCTACTCGGGCCACGTCCGGAAAGGCGACATCGTCGATCTGCCGCTGCCCTGCCCGGAAGTCTGGACCCAGACCGTGACACACGCCTACACGGGCCGGGGAGAGCTCACCGACGCCATCAAGCAAAACATTCTGTATCTGGGAGGTAAAGTGTGAGACAGTGTGGAGGTTGGCCGGCACACGGCATCATTCTTCTCTTCTGCCGTCATCACTACATGACCCCTGGCGGCCCAGATCATTATGCCTTGGCTGCTACTAATTGGCCTCCCCCCATGTAGATGGGATGGGTATGACGGATATGACGGGCGGTCGTTTGGCAACTTTCAAGCTTTCGCAGTATGTCTTTGGCGGCAAATACAAGCCATTCCAGTGAGAACACGCGCTGCCTTTCCCCGTCCGTGCCAGCCCTGCTGACGGCTCTCGTGCTGCCTGTTCTGGCGGTGCTCGAGAAAAGCTGTCCCATGTGCTATGAGCCATGTCAGTTGCTTGCGAGGAGCGAGTGCTCCGTACAGTGTATCACGCAATGCCGCGCGATGCCCTCCCTCCATTCGATTCTCGCCCGCGGTCCAGATCCTCAAATCGCCGGCCGCGATCTGGCCGTCCCATGTTACGCTCAACTGGTTCCCGAACGGTATCGTGAGTCAATACGACATTCGAGCAGTCCAGATCCCGATCCCACAGGTGCCCCTCACCTTCGACCAGCCGAGCCCACGGCAGGACGCTCGCTCTGGCCTCGTATATATCGACACGAGCACACACGATATCGGGTGTTGGGACCCTCGTCTCCCTCCTCTGGCAACACCGCCATGGAATACCGCCATGCCGTGACCTCGCCCAACGCGACCCCTAACCCGAACTGCACCGTCCGGCCTGGCTGACAGCCACGAGCCCGGGCCATCGCCAGACCTTCCAATGAGCGCACCTCGCAGCCGCCGTCCCCCCATCGCCACCTCCGTCTCGGCGCCCGATGTCTTCGGCCGGCCCATGGACCCAACCCCGGCCCCGCTCGTCTACATCAACGGCGGGCACGGCATCGGCAAGGAGACGGTCGCCGAGTGTCTGACCCTCCTCCTCGGCCGCGACAAGTCGCTGCTGATCGACGCGCGCACCGTCGGGCGCGAGACGGCCGGCACCCGCAGCCCCAAGCGCCACCACCACGCCCACCGACACGACAATTTCGACCCCGGATACGACCACAACAGCCCGCTCATCACTCCCGAACACCCACGCTACTTTTCCCCGGAGCACTTCAACCCGGACCGCGACCCGGACCAGGACCCGGACCACGACGAAGACCAAGACCAAGACCACGACGACCTCCCCACGCCCTCCTCCTCGCCCTCCAGCTCCCGCTCCACCTCCTTCTCCTCCACCACCACCACCACCACAACCTCCACCGACCTTCTCACCATCACCACCGACCTCCCCACCATCACCACCACCACCACCTCCCCCTCCACCTCGCAACCACCCGAAACCTACTGCAGCGCCGAAAACCTTTTCGCCCTCCTCTCTCACCCCCCCAACAGGAGCCGCATCGCCATCCTCCCCGCCCGCGCGCCCGACACCCCGGCCGGCCGCGCCGCGCTGCGCGCCTTTGAGGCGGCGGCGGCCCGNGCGGGCCGGGTGTTTGTGTGCGTCGACCTGGCGTGCGAGCCGCGCGAGCTCGCGAGGCGGGCCATGTCGCTGCCGTTGGGTTGGTTGCCTTTGGGTGCGGCTAGTGCCGGCGTTGGGAGGAGGGATAGTTTTGGTTTCGGTGGTGGTGGTGGTGATGGTGATAGTGGAAGGGGTGGGAGGCGGTTGTTGAGTTTGCCGGTGCCGTTGGAGGTTGGGCAGGTGGATGAGGGACGTGGTGGTGGGTGGGAAGAGGCGCGTGAGGCGCTGGCGGTGCCGGTCCGGGCTGGACTGACGGTTGATGTCACGCGCGTGCCGGCTTTTGAGGCGGCGCTGCAGATTGTAGAGTTTGTCAGGGGGTTGGAGGGCGAGGGGGATGTTGAGATGTGTGGTGGCGGTGGTCGTGGTCGTGGTGATGAGGATGATGATGACAAGACGCCGGTGCCGGTGGGACGGGTGGAAGAGGAGGCGTTGGCTGGAGGGATGTGAAGAGGTTCTTATATCGGGGAGTCACTCGCTTCGGGAAGGAGGACGATCGATCTCGGGAAGGGCCGCTTGGGGGGCGAGCATGCGGCATATATGGCTGGCGATGGACTCGGACTGGCGATGGGCGACTCCTTCGGCTGGTCTACCGAGGCTACGGCAAGCACAGGTGCTTATGCCGAGCCCTATTGGCCTTCCCTCACCGGTCGACCAAGCGAGACCAACCAGGCCTTGGGCGAGCCACACCGGTGACGAAACCACACCGCCTCTGGGATCACCAGACGCCCGGCTAAGGTACCTGGCCATCGTTGCGCCGGGCGTCTCGGCAGAGCACCCGTACGGTGTTGTCCTGCCCTGCCTGTTGGTTTCACAACCTTCTGCATGCGAGGGACGGGCCGTGTGCAGAAACAGGACGTCAAGCTGGCACATGGCAGTTGGCATGGGATGCTCGGCAGGGGCGTCGGCGAGCCGAGGACTCCTTGGCGTCGTCTCGGGCCGGGTGCTTTCTGCTGGCAGTCCCCCTCTGTCTTTCCGAGTCCTGGAATAAGGCTCGCTAAGGGCAGACCGAGGTTTATCGGGCAAGGCCAGACCGTCTGTGGTGTGTCAGGGGTTCGTGCCCCTCTGGCCTTCGCCCCTGGCCTTCGCCCCTGGCCTCGCCCGTCGTCCTGTTTGCTTGCCCTCCAGCGCCACGCTGGACGCGGGAGGACGGCCCCGGCTGGACATGCCGCAGGGCATCCCACAGACCCATATGCGAGGGCATCCCACAGACGATGCNTGGCAGCCTGGCAGCGTGCAGGAGACGGGGTGGGGAGCGGCCCGGGGAAGAGATCAAGATTCACCCGGATCTTGGCTACAGCAGGGAGTGCGTCATTCAAGGCACGGTGTACCTGATGGCTTGACATTACAGGCGTTGTACAACATGTTGATGGCGCTTGGTGTTGGCGTTGTTCTGTTACGGAGTATTTTGGCGGCGGGACGATATCCAAACTGGGGAGTTTNTGCACTAGGCTTACAGAGTAATCATGTCGAATACCAAGAGAATAGCAAGTTCTGACTTTACCGTATCGTTATTCCGTGTACACAACAGTGTGTCTGCCGCCGGAGCCAACACGGCCAGTCGTGGCGTGAACACGACACAACAGTCGACGTTACAACATGCTCAACACCCAGCCAGCCGAGACTCGTCCCGCCAGATCTGCCACGTATCTTCTGCTTCAACACTCCACTACCACGAACCACGTTTCTGAACCACGATTCTCATTCATCGACAGAGAACCGTCCACATGTCCACTTGCTCGCTCCAGCACGGCGCCTCGCTTGCCGCTCGCCATCCCCGAGGATATAGTACAATCTCCACAGCAGCTCAGGCCAGCCCAGAGTGAGCTCACGCGAACCCAGGATAACGTCAGGTACCTCCCAGTACTTCCGCCAGGTCAAGACCCCCCGATCCTCGACGCGGGCCGAACGACCACCCCAAACTCCACAGCGGACACCGATCACCACCAGGGTTCCTCGGCGATCAACGGTTTGGAGGAGGCCAAGCTCAGCCAAGACGCGCCAGGAATTATTGTCCGGGCTGGCGGCTCCGCAGCAATTTCCTCATCGGCGGCTAGTTGGCTGGTTTCGTTCGCTTCTGCAACGGCCTGCATGGATATCGAATCGGCTACCTCCACGCCGAGGGATTCGGGCTATCAAAGGGCCACACTTCTGCTTGTCTTCAGTTTCACAAACCTGAATGATGAAGAACCCTCTTCCCTGCTGGCGCTGCTGTTGTGTCAATAACTTGACATCCGAACGATGTGGTGTTCTCGTATTACTCTCCCTGCTGCTGTCAGCATGCTACGCAGTGCTCCGAGACAGATTGTCAGGCCACCACCTCGGCTGGGTGGTGTGATGCATCATCGGTACTCGTGCAGACAAGAAAATACACACAGGTAAACCGTTGACGTCGACCTCTTCCTCGGAGAAACCACCACACTTCGATCACCCACAAGTCACAGCAAAGTCCCCGACCTCTCTTCTTCTTCCATGCCAGCAGCACCTGCACAACCAAGCCTGCTTGATCTGATCAATCACACTCGGGCGGCCGCGGAAAGGGTCCTGCAGCAAGAGTCTCCACGGGGGGAACCAATCCCTTGAAGCAACACATCCAACCCTTAGCGCTAGCGCAGAGCAGCCAACCTTGTCCCCGGCCCCACTGATGCGACCCTGAGGCGATTGATTGCGTGCATGATGCAAGGCTCCCTTGTCGTCGTCGAGTGCAGGATCGCGGCAGCATTTCCCTTTCCTGATCTTTTTCGCTGTGTCCATACTATGTACTCGTTGACGAATACAATTCGACAGTTGTTACCTTCCTGGGCCATCCGGCGCGGCGGCTAAGTTGGGTAATTCACCCGACTCTGTTTCGTTTCGTTTCCCTTTCCTTTGGCGTGATGCCAGGGGGAGGCGGCGGCCCCAGACTTGCGGTCCGCGCGCCGTCGACCGTTGCGAGCGTTTGCTTTTTGCGGGAGCGGATGCCGGGATTCGGGTCGAGGCGCCGCTGCCGAGACGGAGTACACAGCAGGGACTGGAGAGACAGCTCCGACCGGATGCTTGTGGCAGTTGTTGGCCTTGCTCTCGCTTTGGGAGGCGAGGCACGGCTCGAAGCAGCGAGCTCGCGTGGAAGCGAAACCTGCGTGCCGGGTGTGTGTGTGGGCAGTGTGGTGCGCTGCATGCAACCCATCTGGTGCGACACTGCCATGCTGAATTCTGTCATCAAGCTTCTCTGTCGGCTGCCCGCCGGCATGGACATTTTTTCCTCTCTCGATATCGGTTCCAGAGAAGGCTCAATTGGGAATCTGCGCGCATCAATTCGAGACCCCAAGCCAATGTTTGCCGTCAATAGTGCACTGCGCACTGCGGGTGGGCTTCGGTGTCCAGGTGGGAATTGTTGAGACGGGTCGCCGCGAGCCTGGTCGGGACGTCGTGATAAGCTTCTCGCTGCGCCTTTTCCACACCTGCCGACGCCCGTCCACGACGAGGCTTGCCAGCCACAGCCTCGACGTGCCTCTGCCGCTTGGTTCTTCCACGACTCGCAGGGCGCCGAGACGGAATGGTCTTGTTTGCTGCTGCTCATTGGCTGCCCTCCCCGCTCGTCGGGGAAGTCGGGCATGCCATGCGCGTTCGGCACACAGCTCAGCCCAGACGTCGAGTCTTGTGTTTGACCTGGAACTGTTATCAGAGAGTCGGCAACCCAATCACGGCCAAAACCCCCATCGCCACTTCGGGATCCCGTTGCAGGCCAGTGAGGCCACAATGTTCCAGGCGCGCCCATGGACAGAGGGATCCTCGATGTCGTGTCCAGTTCCGACCATGTACCTAATGTGACCGAAGAGGGCGCGCCGAAGGACTCGGCGCCGGCGGGCGAAGCGTCGGACTGCGGGAGTCGTCGCCACGCCGTGCAACCCCAATGCCGATCTCGCAAGCCTGCCGTGCAACCAGACCCTTTCGGCGCCCGTGTTACACGACAGGAGTTCTTTGCCGCGCCCGAATCCCCCTCCTTTCGCCTCGAATTGGGCCTTGCGTTGCGTTAGTTAGCACCCCGCCCGCGGCGGCATCTCGACTTGCCGGCGCGTGTCTGTCCCGAAAACCCCCCAAATGCCGTCGATGCCATGTAATTCTCAGGTCATACTTGAGGCCTGGCGGCGTGGGCGTGCATTCGCTTGCAGCGAGGATGGCACCATGGCGGGAGGGCCTTGCATGCGAGGGCCCTCCCCCAATGCATGCTCCAGAGTCCAATGCTGAGGTGCCATTGGGGTGCATATGTCTGGCCGTCTTGGACCGGCGGCTGCGACATCCGGCACATTAGCAGGCTGCATTGTTGCTGCAGGACGGCAGGGCAGAAACACGTCTCCGGCTCGTCGAGACTCGAGAGCTGACGGGGTTTTCGAGATGCGCCTGTCTCGCGCTCCGCGCCCCGAAGAGGTTGCCAGATCACGAAATACAGGGGTGGAACGGGAATTTGGTGCCGTTTCCATCAATTCTCCGCACCCACCTCCGCACCTCCACAGCTCCACAGCTCCACACCACACCACTCCTCCATGGAGGAACGAGGTGCTCTCGAGGTGCTTTCTCGGCCCATCTACAACCTCGACTACCCCTCTCGGCGACCCCTGCACCCACCCTCGACAACCCCCATGTTTCGTCATCCAGGCCGAGGGCCGTTTCTGAGTGGTTGGCCTGCCTGGGTGCTGACCACGAGCACATGCGCGCAACCGACGGCGACTCCAAGACTGCGACTGGTGGACATCTGCCCACGTGTGAGCAGGAAACACATTCTCAACACAGCACGCACGTTCGAGCTGTGTGCCCTGTGTGGCCGTCGTCAACCTTGGAGAGGGGAGTGGTCTGGTTGGGATTGGCCACTCCACTCCACTCTATCCCGCTCGGCTCTGAATACTTGGACGCAGCAGGCTGATGCAGTGCAGTGCAGTGCAGCGCTAGCTTGAAGAACTGCAAGACATGCGTCGTTGATGAGGAGCGCCGCAAAGGGTGTGCCACACCCTTCTGCACGGCGTTGTGGACCCAGCAGACGCAGGTCCGAGAAGAAGGGGTTAGGCGCGGCTCGCCGAGGGAGGAGGGGTAGACGGCGCCAGTGGAGGGGGGCGTGCGAGATCAGGACCGCGCTGGGCTCACCTCGAGGCGTGAGCCGGAACGCGGTTGGGAGGTGTGCGGCAGGGATCAGGCGGCTCATGCTGGGCTGCCCAGGACGACGTGGGCTCTCTTCCACATCATATCCACCGCATCGAGGGCTAGCGGCTCTAGATCGATGCAGATTGACGATTCGGTCCATGGCGTTCCATGGTTGCGTGCCTAGCGGGTTTGGCATCGCCCCGTGATGGGCATCTGGTGCCATCGCGTGTGTTGAGGGTGCGAGAAGTGCCTGCCGGTGCGTGAGCAGGATCGGGAATTGGCTTCTGCGATCTCGACTCGCTAGGGATGGTGTGGTGGCTTCACACCATGGCTTCACACCATACCATGGTCCTGTACCAAGTTATGTGTGTCTCCGACAGAGGCCGCGTGCCTGTGTGACATGGTGGCATGTCGAAACAAGGCCGTCGAGGCTGTAAAGTTCCATCCTGTGTGCTGTGCTGTGTATGCTTGGTGGAAAAGGAATGAGCCGAGTGGAACCGAGCGACGTTGGCCAACGCCTTTCCCTTCTCGTGGCCGAGTTTGGGAGGGAGTCTTTCCTGTTTCGGTCGTGATTCAAGGTCTCGGAGTGCCCCATAGAGTGTACCGTAGAGTGTAGGATTCATCCGCTCCTCGACGCCGAGTTCGAAACAGGCAGGAGGAGCAAGACGATGGGCTCGGAGGGGGGGTATTCGGCGGCCACTAACATGGAAGCTAAGCTCTACATAGTAGCCTAGCAGTCGACGCTGACGTATTACACAGTATTCTGTTGTTCCCGCCAGATTCCCGGTCGTCAAGGTGCCGCGATGTGCCCTCGTGTCATCCTTCGTCGCATTGTCTCTCCGTCGTTCGGTCTATTCGCTCGCGGGACCGAGTCCAACCGGGTTCCCAAAGGGCCCTCCATGTACTATGTACAAGCAGGCACAGTACGTTTCGATCTCCACGGCAAGAGCAGCGTCATCATGGAGGATGGCGGGAATCCCATCCCTTCAACACGGCACGTCCAGTTCCTCTGTACCACCAAGCACCAACCGCTATGCGCACCTCGGGTGTCCGTCCTCGCTCCCTTCGATGCGGGGGCAGCCAATCGCGTTGGCGCAACACCACGTCGCTCCTGTCGGAGACCTGCCAGGGCCGTTGATGGCTGGTCCCATCTGCATGAGTGACCGGACCGGGGTGAAACGTGGGGGACCAGGGGAGTGCGCTTCAAGAACTCAAGCTTGGAGACTCGGTGCCGGCGGCCACTTTACTCTCGAGGCCCCGAGGAGGTTACCACGACGGCCTCTTCTGTTGTTGTGGTCTTGTCAACGCCCGGTGGAGGCTGGCTCTGCCTGGGACGGAGCAGCAGCATTGGGAGTAGTAGTCATGTCAGCGAGGCTACTCTGTACGTGGTAACGTTGACGGGATGGAGTGAACGGTCAGCACTAAATCCATACCGGCCTTCAGACGGGAAGACGTCCCGCACGAGAGAGGTGGCAAACAGGGCATGTCGCCTGAGCAGCCAAGGCACAAGAGCGCTCCCCCAGGCCAGCCACCAACCGCTTCAAGCGTCAGAGCATCATCATCAACCGAAAACCGGCCCCGGCCAGGACGGTGCTGTGTCACCTGGGCCCGCCGCCGTCCAGCCAAGCTTCCATAAAAGCAACACCTCGCACGACGCGGCGTCCCCAGGCCCAACGCATGATGGCGTGCATTGGTCTGCTGTGCGACCGAACATGGGAAACGATCGGCTTAGCCGGATCGGGATGCTGGCCCGCCCCTGATTGGTCCGTCGTTGGAAGTGGTGGTCAAGATCGTCAGGTTCCCAGTCCCGCGTGTCAACGACCCATTCTGGTTTGCTGTGTTTTGTTTTCATTGTGGGAGCAAGTCTCCGTCGGTCTAGTCTAGCTGCTTCTAACGGCTTGTTCTAATGCGTCTCGAGCCCTGGACTCGGCTCGCCCTGGGATGGTCCCCCTTCCTGCGCACACAGTCCATGCCGTCCATGCCGCCCATGACCTCATGCTCATCCCATGTCCGACCCATTTCCTCCCTTCAGAGCCTGCCAATACCATTACGATTTGGATTCCGGCTGTCCTGTTTGATGGGACAACCAACCCCCCAGAGTCTGGGTGAAGAAAAAGAGCATCACAGTCAACTTTTGTTTTCCCCGGCTCAGCCCCGTCCCCATTTTATCATGTGGTGCCAATGAAAATGCGCCCGTCCATGGTGGTGACCCGATTGCCCAAGAGCGGTCCCAGACGGGCCGAGTCCTGTTTTAACCTCGGCCCTGCGCCCTGGTACTGTGAAAAAAAGACCCAAATGAAATCCACATCATTCAGCCATGAGTCGTGATTCTCGTCGAGGCGGGTGGGCGAGGCGGCCCCTGATTGGGATGCCGCCAACGACCCGTTGTGTTGTGTGCTGTTGGTCAGCGAGGGGTGGTGCCTCAGTGTGTTGGAGGTTGGGTGGCCTTGGGATATATGAGATCTGCCGTGGCGCTGCAGGGGGTGAATTCGTGCTTCTCCGACAAGACGGACAGGCGGCGGGCCTGCGAGAAGCGGTAATGGTACCGCATCGCCTTTGGCAGATCCGGTCCGATCGGCGTCGCCATGCTCTGGCTGCGAGGCGGCTTCTCCTGGAGACGGAAAGTGTTGTGTTCGTCGCCATCTTCGCGGCTGCCCCACGATGTCTGTGTGATCCAGTCAGAATGCGAGGGATCTTGTGCGGGTGAAGAGGGCGCGTCAAATACCTCCTTGAGCGTGAACAGCGCCCACAGCTTGATTAGACCGTGAAAGTAGCCAAACAAGATGGACACCGGCAGGAACAAGATGTCACTCGGGTTTCTGCGGAACAACCCAACCAGTTTCACTACTTTGGTAAAGCCAAACATGAATGCGATCTCCGCTCCCAGCAGGATGCACCGATTCCGGGGCTCCCAGTTCTCCGTACCCCACCAGCACGAGAAGAGCAAGAGAGGGTCGACCAAGAAGGCCAGCGAGGTGAAGGTCGCCAAATGCAGCGCATACGTGCACCACGGCTGCTGCCTGTCCAAGGGTCAAGTCGTCAGCACAAGCCGCGACAGGGGAAAGGCCAGCTTGACGTACCAGATCACATATTTCTCGTGGACCAGGCTGGTCCAGTTGCTCCTCCAGTTGCTCCTAGCCCAGCGGGAGCACTGGTAGAGGAACTTGGTGCTGTTCTCGAGCGTCGTCTCGATCTCGCACTCGCGCTCGTACTGGATCCACGTCTTCCACTGGTGCGCCACCAGCCACCGCGTCACGCAGTTGTCGTCGTCGGCGTTGAGGATGTACCGCCCCCATTTCTCGTTCTTGAAGTTGGCCAGGAAGCCGTAGCTCTTCAGGATCTCGGTCCGGTACGCGCCCGTGCGGCCGGACATGCACGACGTCCCGCCGTCGATGTTGTGCGTCGCCGATATCTCAAAGTTCCGCCGCTCAATGTAGGCGGCCCCGAGCCAGTTGAAGACGCGCGTCATGACGTCTCCGTCATGCACGCGCTTCACCCTCTGGCACGTGCCCACTCCGCCCATCCGGTCGTCCTCAAAGGGCGCGAGCAGCCACGGCATCAGGGTCGACGGCCACTCCACGTCGTCGTCGGCCATGACCGTGACGGCCGTCTTGACGTGGTCGTCCTCCAGCGCCTTGCAGACCTGCAGCCGCTTGTTCGCCTTGTCGACGTGGAGCACCTCGATCTCGACGGGAGCCGCCAGGTCCGGCATCCGCAGGGTCGCCGCCACCCGGCTCAGGGCCTCGTGCTTGTTCCACGTGGTCACGAGCACCAGCTTCGCCGGCCGACAGGCCAGGATGCTCTCGAGCGAGGGCCGCAGCTCCTCGGGCCGGTTGTGGATGGTGGGGATGACCACCGTGACATCGTCAGGTCTGTACCTTGGCTTTTCCCAGTTGGGCACCTTGGATTTGTAGCGCCAGTGGCTGACGCAGTGAACCAGTAGCCGAAAGTAGCGATAGAGCCTAGGAGTCGGTTAGCGGACTGGAAGCACCGGGAACGAGCAGAACCGCGCCGGCGCGGGCACGCCAGAACGGGGACGAGCAACCATACCAGAGGATCCCGTGGAGAACCGCCCAAAACCTCGCAGACCAGAGGAAGTCCAGTCTCGGGATTACAATATCCATTAATGGAAGCATGATGAGGCTGGGACAAGGAGAAAATGCGGGTGCCGCTGCCAAGCACGGATGCCAGCCGAGGGATTTCGTGTTCCTATTCGGCGCCCGTACCTCTCAGCGAGCACTTCTCGCCGATTGCGGGTCGGTGGAAGAAAGTAAGGTGTCGGACCGAGGGTTCGGTGTTTTTGACCGTGGCGTTTTCAAACCCGGCCGAGTCGGAGAGGAAGCGAGAGTAGTTGGTCGGACAAGAGAGACGGCACGGCCGTGGGCGTGGGAAACCGAGACCGACTCCAAGGGCCGTCAGGAGGTCGTGAATGAGGCGGGCGCCCGCTTGGCCGATGTACTCGGGCGACAGAGCGCTTCCGCATCGGACAGCTCGACCAGCAACAGCAGCCGCGCGAAGGGAGTCCCGTTGCCCTGCGGGGAGGTCCGGCCGTGTTCGGGACGACGGCGGTGGGCAGTAAAACGACCGACACAGGCTCCTCCTGTCGACACGACGGATACGATGGAGGCCGTCGGGTGAGGGCGCCAAGAGATGATGATGTACACGGCAGGGTGGCAAGAGGTCAAGGAAACAAAGCCATTGCAAGGACCGATCGGTCTCGTTCCTGGGTTTTAACAATGACAAAAAGAAACAATAAGAGAAAAGAGGACGGGAGGGTAGATCGTGAACGTGGGACGTCCAAGACCGGAGGGGGATGCCGGGATATATAGGCACGAAGCTGGAAGAGCACCCTGCAGGCGGGCCAGGCATGGAGACTGTTACTCAACAGATAGGGCGTATGTACTTGTGGAAACGAGAATGAGAGCGGGGGACGAATGGCAAGGCGAGACTGGCCGCGAAAGACAGCTGCCAGTTTGAGAAGAGGACGGTACAGTACCATGAAAGTACAGGACGTCGGCCGCGGGCCGGCAAGCGTCTCTGTGCATGTATTGTGCTCCAGACAAGTCCACCAGAGGAAGACGCAATCTTAGGGGTGCAGCCCGAACCCCCCGTACCCCCGTATCTCGACGTGCTTCGCTGCTCGAGTGCCTCTTTTCTGCGCGGCTGCTCGGTGCAGTGGAAACCCCAGATGACAGGCGAGACTGCGGGTAGCTAAAGGGTAGGGAAGGCCCATGTCAGTCCAGGAGGCGCGGCTCGTGGATTGGTTCATGAACCGCAGCACGGGTCGTCGTGTCGAATCGGGATCTCAGGGGTGTGCCCCTACACAATGTAACCCCATGGTCCGCCAAGGCCGTTGGAGCTAACGTTATATCCCCATTTGGGGTATCGCTGCACTTCGGAAGGGGGGGGTGCGGAGTGGGCAGTACTCAGACACGCCCTCTCTGTACGACCATTCACGCCCCCCCCGGGAGGTGCAGCTTAAATTTTTTTCCCCTGCCTCGATATGCAAGCGAATCAGACCTTCTCCGGGAATTATTTTGCTACCCCCATTGAATGTTTTCTGAGCTTCTCTGGGGCGTCGTGGCGTCGTTGTTGCGCGGGTGTTGGGAAGCAAGGTTGAGCTGGCTGGCCTGGACGGATAGCGCTGCGGCACCCCGCCGAACCGCCGAGGGATGAGGCTTTAAAATGGGGTGTGCGGAGTCGTGTTCTTGGTCCACTGCATCGCCGAGGACATGGCAGGTACTGCGAGGTACCTGGGTGATTTGAATCCACGAGGACCTGCCACCCTCCGCGTCTTCCTGGCAACGGCTCCGAGCCCGTGCTCCGACCGGGTGTCCCATCATCTCCTGCCAAGGGCTTCGTCGGCCCGGGAACACCACGGGGCTGGAGGACAGGCGGGTTGCGTGTTTCTTTGGCAATGGGCGTTTGGTGATGTGCGCGGCGACTGCTTGTTCCCGGCCGATATCACATGAAGCGGGTTTCGGGTCCAGTTATTGGCAGACGAGACCCCGTCCCCAGTCAATCAGGACCTGAGCTCAACGGTCCACAAGCCACCAGCGTGCCATTGCACAGGAATCGATCGTCTGGTCTTGTTAACTGGGATGTCCATGTTCATGCTTCAGAGCTCCTGTGACGACGGCCCGGCCGGCGCAAAATCGCGCTCTTCCCATGGACGCAGATTGTGCGAGGCGCGCGGCTCTGTGCTCAGGTATTCGTGCACTCTTGGCGTGACCTCCGCCAGCAGCATCCTCTTCGCGGGGCGTGGCCTACTATGTAGCAGGAAGCTCCTGGCTGGAGTTGGGTCAGCAGCCATGGATTGTAGTGTAATGAGGGGCCCTGCGATAGCAGATCTCGTTGGTTGCATCGTCTTGGACCGGCCCCGACGAGGTACCCATGATGGCGCTTGTTGAAGCAGCACCCTTTTCGGACAGTGTGCTTTGCAGGCGACCCTTGACGACAGGGCGGGTTCGCAGAGGCGAATTTGGAGAAGCTGGTGCTGTTTCTTTGTCAAGGTCCGCTCTGTACCGTCGGCCAACCAGTGAGGTCGGCCGAAGCCATGCCCTGGGAATCTCCGCCGATGCCAGCTGCGTCTTTCCGTGCCGGAGCCGGCTGTGTCCGGGTTTGTCGGATGGGCTTTTGTGCGGCCCGGCTGAGTGCGTAGGGAGCATTTTGCCATCTGACATGGAGGCCGTGACGGGGCACGTATTGCCGGCCACTGGTTGGAGCCGCCTCGGGTCGTGCTCCCGAAACCTTGCAAAGTCCTGTCTGGCCGCGACTCCGCCATCCGTGCGCCCCAGGATCCATGATCGGCCGAACCGGTGGCCCCGGCGATATCGACTGATCGGGCGTGGACGATAGCTCGGCCCACATGGGAGACACAGTACTCGGTCCACATTGTGCTCTGCGGCATCTGGTCCAACGGCGGCCGGTGAGGAAGCACGGCCATGGCGTGCCTCGGTGAGACGCGTCGACAAGGCCAAGGTCCAAGGCTCAATGGTTGAAGGGTCCAAGACCCACCCAGCCGCCGGCCCGCAACGAACCGCAACCAGCAAACGAGATCAACGGCGAGTTCGGACGTCGTCTGGAGTCGCGGCATCCTGCGATGCTACCGTGCATATCGCGGGTGCCCTGTTGCCTGTATTGTCAAGGGTGCAAAACACCCGAGTCCTGCCCGCGGGAGCCGTTTGAAGTGAAAAGTCGCAATCCACTCTGGCCTCGGGCGTCTCTCGGGGTGGGACGTGGGTCCGCCAGCCTGCCTAGGCACTGCATCGAGCAGAGGTTGTCAGGGCCGAGAGCAGCACAAGCCTCACTTGTCGCGAGCTGGGCACACCGGGCTGCGTACTTTGAGCAGAGGAGGCCCCTCTGGCCATCAGCATCACGGTCGCCCTCCAGCGTCGATAAGGTTCCGTGGCGACCCACAAGCGCCAGGACCGACGGGGAGGCGGTTTTACCGGTATTTGCGCATTATGTCTCCCGGCTGTTTGCCGCATTGAACCGGACGGTAAATGAGCTGGTGCTGAAACCGAAGTCCTTCGCACGGGAAGGCCGCCGGCGGGAGTCTGGGACATGTCGGTGCGAGCGAGACCGGGTCGTTGACGATGCCTGTGGCCATGCCACGCCCTCGGGCCATGATTCCTTCGTTCCAACACCTCAAACGTGTAACCAGCTGGCCGGTCGCAAACACAGACTCTCGATGACGTACTCTGTACTGACGCCGCCATCTCCCGGAGGCTCTGGGATTCGTGCGGCCAGCAACCACAAGTCGCAACAAGATGGCCGAGCTGC
>FJWA01003401.1_pt1 | contig 23670 bp, 21 predicted proteins | sample 1011891 | NCBI WGS metagenome assembly FJWA01 (sample SAMEA3912450, study PRJEB9761) | metagenome | biome: forest; material: soil | place: USA | collected 2011-06-22 | depth 0.1 m
GAAGGGTAGCGGCTCGTACTCTGTCATCTCGACGCCCTAGAATTGGCGAGTGTTGTTGCCAGGACTGGCTGGATATGGCATACTCCTCTGTAGCATCCTGTACATCTCTCCTGGCTAGCAAACAGAAAACATGGGTTTGTGACATGACAACCTACCTCCTTCAACTTCTCCAGGCCAACAGCTTCCAAGAGTACAGATGTATGCTCGCGCGAATCCATGATGCCTGTCTGCCTTGCCTAGGTACCTACCTACCCAACCCCTGATTTCTTTGGCTGGGGATTTAGCGAATTGGTTCTTGGCAGGCAGTTCAGCTGAGCGGATGGTTCCCCTCCCTCATCAACGCCTGCCCCTTTGCTTGGCGGCTGCGACGCAAAGTTTCCTCTGCTAGGCTCCTTCTGCCCCGAATAACAATTCTTGTTAGGCACACCAGGCAGCAGTGTGATACAGAGTGGGCAGTTTTGGGACTTGATCCGAGCCATTGTGGGTATCACGGGACCTCGTGTTCAATTCGCGTCCACTTCACGACTTGGTTCCACGGGAACATCCTTGAGCTTTCTAGGCAGAAGAGCGCTACTGCATGAGTTGTCCGTGCTGCACCCTGGGCAGCAGAAAGGCAGACTGAACCATCTCGAAACACGCCACAACCCACATCCTGCATCTGTGGTCTTCATAAATGGAATGCCCTCTCGGCCACTTCCTGCTCGGCCCTTTTCCCTGATCTCTCTGTGCTCCACGGCAGTCAGGACGCAATTGAAGTTAGTGAACCATCCCACGCATTCGGCATCTTCTCTGTCGTCTTCTCTCTTCGTTGCCCCAGTCCCGGGAGCCCCCTTTCCCACATCCACAACGCGCTGTTTCAGGCACTGGTCTTCCACCATGGCATCCGAGGGCCCCCCAACCCTCCCCGTGCCTCTGGCCGGCCTGGTCAAGCATCTCGGTCAGCACCCGGAGACGCCCATTGTGGAAATCCTGGAGCCGTACCGCAAGTACGAGGCCCATCTCCGCCGGGCTTTCGCCCAGGACCCCGACAATGAGCTGCTCAAGGACCCTCATGTCAACGTCTTCCCTCTCTTCACTGAGGACACCCACAATATCACCATCCGGGCTCGCAACCTCAAGGCCGAAACGAAGGAGGAGAAGTCCAAGTACATCATGCCCCTTCCCACCGAGGTTCGCCGCCCAGACGGCTCGCCGGCCATTGTCCAGTCCTTGAAGGAATTCCAGCGCAACTTCAGTGTCTTCTCCGAGTCGTCGCTCGTCGAACTCGATTGGTACGTGCTTGTGTCCCGCCATGACGGTCGAGAGAGAAAACGTCGCGACTAACATCATTCTTCAGGGACAATGTGGTCGTGTCAGGATCTGCTGTTGTCAACACTTTGCTCCCTGTCCCGGACGAGTACAGCAAATCCAAGCGTGGCCTTCGTGAATTCTACCATGAGAAGTTCTGCCCGGCTTCCGATGTCGATCTGTTCATGTATGGGCTCACGGAAGAGCAAGCCATCGAAAAGATCAAGGAAATTGAGACGCGTGTCCGCGACTCGATCCTCAGCGAGATCACCGTTGTCAGGACCAAGCATGCCGTGACCATTTGTACGTCCTTGCGCACCTCTTTGGACGCATTGAAACATGTCCCGGCTAACACGTCTATATAGGCAGCCAGTACCCAACTCGTCACATCCAGGTACTTCAGCGCCATCCCTTTTCGGCTCCTGGTAGTTCGTCGAGCTGACTTTTTTTTCTCTTTCCTTTAGATTGTGCTCCGAATCTACAAATCCGTCTCGGAAATCCTGACTGGGTTTGATATCGACTGTTCAGGCGCCGCCTACGACGGCAAGCAGGTCTACTGCACCCCACGCGCTCTGCAGTCGTACATGACGCAGGTCAACCAGATTGACCTGTCTCGCCGAAGCCCGTCATACGAGAGCCGCCTCTCAAAGTACAGTCACAGAGGCTTTGAAGTCCATTGGCCCGACTTTGACCGTTCCCGGATCGATCCCACCATCTTCGAGCGGAGCTTCCAGAGAACACTCGGACTTGCGAGACTCTTGGTTCTGGAAAGGCTTCCCACCCCAAGTGCGAGAGACGCCTACCTCGACAAACGCCGTGAGGAGAGAGGCCGTCCTCGCCTTGACCGATATCACCGCAACCTTCGGGCCCTCGGAGGCAACATCAAAGAGAATCACGAGGACGAAGTGGCGGACTGGTTTACCGAAGAGGAGGTTTCCAACTATCACACCTTCTCGATTCCCTATGGGGAAAGGTTCAACGCCAAGCGGATCGAAAAGCTCTGTTACACCAGGGATCTTCTGCTCAATGCCGAGTGGAACCAGCCTGACGACAGAGACGTCTACCTTCATCGTCACCCCGCCTTTGTAAGATCTGCAACCATGTATCGCTATATCGTGAACAGTTGGGTGCTGACTTGCTTCAGTTCGGCCGGTTCGAAGATGTGGTCAATGACTGCTGCGGCCACTGCCCCGTTCCCAAAACGGAGGACGAAAAGGCCGTTGCAGAAAACGAGGAGAAGCTCTTTGTATCGGGCAGGATTTCCTTCATGAGGGACGATCCTGGAAGACAAGTATGCAATTCAATCAGATCCAGTGACCTCCGGCCACGGCTGCAGCTAACGCCGGTGATAGCAAATTGGCTCATTCAACCCCCTAACTGACGACGATTGGACCGAGATGGCATACGTCGGTGACACTGCTCGACTCTGCCAGGCCATTGTGGATGGCGACCTCGAGCATGTCGCAGGCTGGCTCTCCCAAGAAGGCGTCGATCCCAATACTCGGGACTACACAGGCAGAACGCCGCTGCACCTGGCCGTCATGTCCTCCACGCCCGAGATTGTTAGAGTGCTGATCGACGGTGGGGCCCGGCTCGTTGCCCGTCTGGCGGATGGCAGAACCGCACTCCATCTCGCAGCCGCCCGGGGAGAAGTGCAGATCGTTAAAATGCTCTTGGACAAGAGTGCTTCCAACGAGGCTGAGCATGAAGAAAAGCAAGACCAGCGTCGTCGCGAGAAGAAGGCGACGAAAACAGAGGAGGGTGAAACCAACCCCGATGAAAGCAAGGACAGGGAATCTGACGGAGGTGAGGACTCTGAAGGCGAGCTTGTCGACGACGTTGAGTCGGACGATGAAGCTCAGAGCATGGCCACCGGATCGTTTGTCAAAGTCGCCAAAAAGGAGGTCGAGCCGCTTGATGAGCTCGCTCTTGGAGATGACGAAGAGGAGCCCGACTTTTACGACATCAACGTCATCTCTTGGGACACGCCCTGCTCGGCCCTGCATTTTGCGATTCTCGAGGGTCATGTGGAGGTCGTCAAGACTCTGGTCCAAGTATGCCAACCCTCACCACCATCCTCTAAGTGCATCATGCTGACGATGTGTGATCAAGGAATACGGCGCCGATGTTCTATTGCCGGTCAAATTCGTGCATAGTGGTACGAGACCTCAAGGTGCCCTGCTGACCCTCGTCCTGGCCCTGGCTCTCCCTGTGGAGAAGGCAAAGGAGATGGCCAAGACGCTGCTCAGCGTGGGCGCCACCTCGGCTCAGGCAGACATGAACGGCGTCACTGCCTTCCACAGCTACGTTGAGGCGAATGCGGAGTCGCTGCTCGAGTCCCTGTGGGAGACTGACCCGGCTGGAACCAAGACGGTTGTCAATCATATCGCCTTCCGCGACTGGTCCTCCTGCCAGACCGCGTTGCAAGTCGCTGTTCAAAACGGAAACGTGCCCCTGGTCTTGAAGTTATTGGACCGTGGTGCTGTCACACATGTTGATTTTGAGGCATGGTACGTACCCCTGAATCCTGAACTTTTCCTTTCCTTGGGTGTCCCATCGACGATTGCTGCGGGCCTTGAGGCTCTTCCGCGTGGTATTCCCCTAACGCACCGGGCCAGAGGCTAACTTGGTAATGGCCAGGCTGAAATCGGCGAAACAGGCCACGAACATGGAAAACCGGCTCCACGTCTTGGAGGAGAACCAGAAGACCTACAAAAGGATGGTGGAACAACCTTTGATCGTCGCGCTGCGATCCGCCCACCCGGAAACTGCCATTGCGCTCTTGGAGCATGGGGCGGACCCCAACACCATTCCCGCGTCGATGCATTATTACATTCAGACGACTTGGCAACTACGGTTCACTGGCGAGTCGGCCTTGGACATCGCCAACAATCAACTCGAGGCTCTCCGCGACTACGAGGACGAGACGACATATCTCCCCAGCCTGCCCGAAGGCATGGACATCTACCTTGAGAATTTCAAGGAGGGACCGTACCAGCACTGGGCCGTATCCGAGGAGATCAAGAAGCGCCGGGAGGAACATCAGAAGGTCCTCAAACAACGCGAGACGGACGAAGCTACCTCCGCCAACGCTTCTGGGGTCGAAGAAAAGAAGGCTGCCATTGCGGAAGCCATCGAAACGATGGAAAGGGTCAAGGAAGCCTTGCTTGCCAAAGGGGGCAAGACATTCGTTGAGACGTATCCCGAGTTCAAGGGTCGCATCGAGGACCCCAGGAGAGATTGGCGGAGGACCAGGGTTGCCGCGAAGCCTGAGGGATCCTTCGAGTATGCCTTCGCCTTCCACAACGTCAATGACGTTACCAAGGCAAGGAAAGAGGCCTATTTCAAGCTGTAAGCCTTTTTTAGTCATCCCCTCTGAGTTTTGGTTTGGTGTTCTCACTGACAGTGCGAAGGTTCAATGCCTCCTTCACAGGTGACTTGGAGACCATCAAGACGCTCACGTTGACATCTTGGGATGAGGCCAAAGAAGAAGCTCCACTCAAGATCGCCATTTACGATCAACGCCGCAACAATCCATTCTCGATTGCGCTTTCTCGCGGTCATTACGATGTCGCGAAAGGGATCCTCGAGATTGTGAAGGCGCAATATGCTCCCGAAGAGAAACCCAAGACGCGTTACAGGATGCAGGCGGCCGACGAGGACTCGGAGTACTCGGATGACAACTCGGAGTGCTCTGAGGAATCGGGGTCCAGTGCCGATACTAACCCACGGATCCATAGTCAAATCGTCGACGCTCAGTTCACCATTGAAAACATTGGGCAGGTGTCGATGAAGGTGAATAGCCGCACCAAGCCGCTCGAAGTTGTGGGTTGGGCATCTCCGCTCTCCAGTATGTAAAACCGATTGACTCAATCGTTTTGGACACTTCATTAACCTTTGTAGCTGTCATCCGGGACAACAACATTCAGGGGCTCAAATTCCTCCTGGAGGTTTACGAGTACTGGAGCACCCAGAAGTACGACCCGGATGACGAGGTTTCTGGCTTTTACTCGTTCCCAGATGCCGAGTTCAAACTTGCAGTCGAACTGGGTCGCGTGGAGATGCTTGGAGAGATCATCAGGCGCACCGGTGCGGGCCTTCCCTTGGAGCACCTCGTGAAGGACACAGGTGTGGAGTTTCAAGTCAAGCACCGATACTATCAGGGATTGACAGTCTACGGCAAGAAGCGGTGAGTTTGCCCCTGATTATCTGCCTGCCTGTTCTGTCCTCAACTAAACCTGCAACCAGGAATGACTGGGCGACAGCTGGCCGTGCCGCCATGGTCGCCAAACCTGGCGGCACCCAAACTTCGCCGTTGTTGTTGGCGGCAATGGCGGGGCGAATCGAGTCCGTGGAGTGGTTCCTCAGCGACACGCCGTCAAGGCAGTACCTTGCCTTCGCCAATTCCAAGGCAGCTCGAGACGACGTGAAGTTGAAACATCTGGCTCAGGCTCCGGGTGGATTCGACGGTGCCATCTCCAAATGGCTTGACGATCAGAGTACGCAAGCCCCGAGATTCACATCATTCCTTCACTGCAGAACTGACCGAGTCCAGGCGAGCTTGTTCTCCACGCTGCCATCTTCGCCCCGCCGAGCAAGAGCGCGACCGAGTTGGTGTCATACCTCGTCAAAACCCAGCCCGTTTTACTTGAGGTCAAGGCGGCAAATGGTGTGACTCCCCTCTTGCTCGCATACAGGCTGGGCCGGCTTGACGCCGCCAAGGTTCTGGTCGGTGCTGGGGCCGATCAGACCACCAAAGATCTGGGACGGAACAACCTCTTGCACGCCGCGCTTCACGGCTCGCCCGGTGCGGCGAAATTGAAGCCAATGCTGGATCTCCTTGACCGCGGCACACTCATTCCAATGCTGAAAGAGCGTAACAAACTCGAGCAGGGTGGGCAAACACCGCTGCACCAATTCTGCGCCGGGGCATCTTCCTTCCGGCCGATCTCTGCCATCCGTTTGTTGAAACTGCTCATCAGGCTCTCGCCCGACACGGCGAAACAGGCGTTGAAAATGCTTGATGGCACGGGAGACACGCCACTGCATACCCTCTTGGCTAAAGACACCGGTCTTGCCGTCATCCACGCTCTCCTCGACTTCGACCCGAGCCTTTTGTGCTTGGAGAATGCGGTTGGCCGGACGCCCGCCGAGTTGGCACATGATCGTTACATCGCCGACACTGTCAAATTCTCGGCCTGGCGGAGCGACCGTCCAAACGAATCGGTCTCCACGCTGGTGTTCAGGTCTGCCCGCCTCTTCGTCAAAAACCAAGAGTCCTGCGGCGAGCCTAAAGAGCACGAGGCCAAGACCGTTGTTTCCAGAAACTGGCGTTTGTGCGCCGAGATACTGGCGCAGAATGCCCAGCCCAAGCGAACGCTGGTCAGCCTCAACTCGGCCAACTTCGTTGCCCAGCGTCTGGGCGAACAGCACGTGAAGGCTCGTTACCGGTTCGTGTTGGCGAAGAAGGACGAGGATGACGCCGCCACCCCAACCGGCTCTCAGGACGAGGGCAGCGACGCTGGCATTGACGAAAGCACTCAAGCCAAACCCACCGCCACCAGCGTGGAGAAGACCAAGAAGCGTCGTCGGGAGGATGTCATTACCTCAAAATACCTCAGCGGCTACAACTTCGAGTGGGCTGCCCCCAAGAAAGAAAAGGAGGACGAGGACGAGGGCGAACTTGACGGCAAAGAAGCTGTCTCGGATGATGATGATGATTTGTTCCCGGTCTGCAAGAAGTGCTGTCGTCGGCACTACTGAGCCCGACCGGACCGTGGAGCCGGCCGGGGACTGATGGAGGAGTAAGGCTGGTCTGTCTGTTCTCACCTTGGCAGAGTTCAGTTCAGACAAGGGTGGACTGTTGCACTCGGTTTTGGCCGGAGTATATTTACCAGTCTGCGATTGTTACGTTGCACAGATGTCACTGGCTGAATAAACGCTAGCTACCATGAGGCTTGAGAGTATGATTAGTACTTTGGGAGTCAGCATTGCTCTGTGATGATTGTCTAAAGGTGCAAAGTAAAACACCTAGATTGCAAGGAAGCGCTACAGTTTGAAGGTTGAAGCACCCATTTTATGGATGGAATAAAAATGGTGACGTGAATCGTTAGCCCCTGAATCAACATGAATCGCGCCCTAAACAGTGATTTTGCCATAGCAACCATTTCTTGAGACGAACAAGAGGAGCTGTCATTCTCCACAGGACGCGATCCTCAATTTCAGTTTCATGTGTTTCGCCCAGCTACTGAGGCAAGCCCTGAGCCAACATACGCTCGAACCCAAAGTCTTGAAAAGCACAATCCACATTGTCAGGAGGTACCCATTTCATCACCATCTCATTGCAGTCTGCGTGCGAACTTGGGAATTTGAGATGAAGCCATCAGCAAGAGTATCGCCAACATCAATTGTCAACAGGACTAATGACACAGAACCAAACCAACAACAAAACAACTTGCAGGGGTATTGATGCGTGCAGGGGAAAAGGAGACCCAGATACAGAGAAGAAGATACAAGACAAGAAAAGAAGAGAGGAGAGCAGGAGGAAGAAGGGAGGGAAATCGAACCCTGAAAGATACCTAAGCATATCTATCCATCCGTCCCAGTCCACCAAGACAGGCCACCCAAAGGCTGGTGGTGGCATTTTGGTATCTCCCCGCAGCAAAAAAGCAGAACCCTCGCAGAAACCTTCAGAAACCCGCAACCGCCTGCTATCTTCGGAAACCACGCCTTCGAAACATCCCTGGCCTGCCATGTCTCGAATGAATAGAACCTCTCCGGCGCCCTCGACAAAACCCGAGCAGCGCCGTATAAACAAAACTAACGGTTTCACCCACTTGAATAACGTCAAGATCCCGTTCCAGAGCAGAAATAACTCCCCTCTTGAAGCCCAAGTAGGCTGCCATATATCGGCAATATCACAACCATTTGAAGAAGAATCTCCCCTCCTCCCAAAAACACGCAGTTCTCTCAAGAAGGCCAACCGCCACAACATCAACCCCTCCATTTCGGCTTTAGATCCTTGGGCTTCTCCGCCGTCGCTGAGCTGGTGCTGCCCTTGCGCATTGCAAACCTCGCGCCAGCGATAGCCTGCGGGCTCTCCCTCCCCGTGACGCTGCCCGCCTTCGTCGACCGCGGCTGGGGCTGAGGCAGCATGCTAGTCCGCCTCGAAGCCGCGAGCGAGCTGGCGGGCCGACGCGGGTGCGGATTCGATGGCGAGCCCTCGACGGGTCTTGGCGGTTGGAGGGAGGCGCGACGGTTATTGTTGAAGCTGTTGTTTGAAACAAGAGGTGGTGCGGAGGACTGGGAGGCGAGGCGGGGCCTGGTGCCCAAGTATGATCGCTGGGCCGCCGGCGGTCCTCCTGAAGAGCCGAGACGGTCGCGGAAGGAGAGAAGAGGGGCGTTCTTGGAGGGCGTGCCTTCGGGGATTGGCGAGGCAGATGCGTCGCGCGAGAGGGGGCTGCGGAGGGTGGGCAGCTTAGATGCTGAGGAGGGTGTCAAGGCAGAGGCGGAGCGGACTGGAGTAGGGATTTTCTTCGCAAATGGGCTCGGGGTGGTGAGACTAAGAGGCTTGAAGTTGTGGCCTGTATCGATGTCTCCTGTGTTCGTCGAGCCATTCCATTTGGGCCTGTGGGCCAAGGAAGAGGACGGCCGCGATATCCGGTTCCCGGTTGGGGTAGCGGAGTCTTCTCTGGACGGAATCGAGAGCGTCGACATCCGCGCCGCCACGGGTTTCCGGGTCAATTGACCTGTCGGGGTGGGTAGCGACGACTGCCTGCGGTTGGCAGGCATAGAGTGACCCAAGGCGCTTGTCGACCGCTGTCTTGGGGCTTTGAGGTTGTTCGAACTGGTCAAGCCCATGGACGACATGATAACGGAAGAGGGGGGTGAGCTTTGCGGGGTCTCGATTCCGCTTGCGATGGTTGACATGTCGTTCGACAACATGCTCGAGACGGAATCTCGGAGCTGTTGCGCCCTCTTGTCGGCGTGAAGGTCCTCGATAGAAGCATCCACGTCGGCCATTGCTTCTTTCAGCTCCTCCCACTTCGCCTGCACCTCGGCATGCAGGCGGAGAATCTCGCCGTTGACAGTCAGACGGTCCTTCACCCCCTTCTCGATGATGGACAGCACCCGCTCAATGGCCGGGCCGTAGTGCGTCTTCTTGGCCTCGTAGCTCTCCACTTTCTTGCTCATCATGGGCTGGTTTGTCAGATGCATCCCGGTATCGATGGCCTCGCGAACCCTAGTCAGGCCCCGTTCAACCGACTCGTACATCTTCTGGGCTTGCCGTCCGGCGCCGTGGAACACAAGCACCCAGCGATCTTCGCCGAGCTCTTTGCGAAGGGATTCGGCATCCTTCTCGAGCTTCCTGTAGGTAATGTCCAGCTCTGACCTCCGGACTTCCAACTCTTCGCACGATGTGGGGAATATGCCTTCAGCTCTTGCCTCAAAGACAGCCAGTCTCATGGGCAGAAAATCCAACGAGGCCCTCAGCGGCTGCATCCTTGCAAACAGTGCCAGAAGGCTCGAATCGTCCTGCGAGATGCCGGTCGCGATGGGGGTGGGCGAGGTCGGGCTGACCGGGAACACTGGCAGGCTGAAGCGGTTGTTGCCTGGCTGCAATCGCGCCGCAGCTCGGGGAGTGTCCTCGACGATGGTCTCCAAGTCGCCAATGTCCATAGCATCGCCGGTTGTGACGGCCAGGATCGACTTGTGGCGTCTTTCCTCCATCTCGAAGACGAGCCTGGCAAGCTCATCCATTTCGTTCTGGATGTCCCCGAGCACCATGTTCCAAAGCTCTTCCCATTCCATGGCGATCTCGACCTGGGCCTTGACGTTGTGCAGCGTGTTCCTCATCCTTGCCCACTCCTCGAGGATGGCCTCCATCTGGGCAACGGCTCTGCGCAGATCGTCGGTTGAGACGTTGCCAATGTCTTCCCGGGCCTGCAGCTCCTCAATCGCGCCAACATAGACCTTGATTAGCTCTTCGAAGCGGACGATGGCGTTCTCCACCTCTTCGACACCCTCGCGCCCTCCGGCAGCGGCCCATTCGACATCGTCATCACCCTCCAAGCCGTCTATGACCTCGGAAGCCTTGTATATCCAGCCGCGAATCTGGTCGGCGGCACCTATCAATGCCCTAGTGGCGGTCTGGGCTGTTGGGATGGCCGAGACCTTGTTGGACAATGAGTCGGCATCCGGAAGCTGTATCGAGGTGAGCTGGGCAAGCTGGTTCGCGAAGGAAGCTCGCGATAAGGTGTAGATGGACCCGGGACGTTGAAGGCCGAGGGGATTGAAGGACAGGGAGGATGGGTCGAAGGAATCGCGAGCGGTCGGAGTTGTCGGGTTCGTGTAGCGCCGCGTCAGGGGTGGCGTGTCCTTGGGGAGGGGAGGTGGTGGAATGTCAGGCGTCTGCGGTGCCTTGGGTGGCCGGGTATCCCTCGCGATGTGTTCCTCCCTTGTCCCGAGTTGGGCTTTGACGCCGTTTCCGTTTGTGTGGTCGGGGAGGCGGTACTTGTTTGTGTCCATTTCCAGCGGCTCGGAGGCGGGAATTTCCGGCAGCAGGTCGGGTTTCGCTGCAACGATGGGGAGGTCGGGCGGCGGCTCGTCGTGTTCCGCCTTATGGTGTGACCTGTCCGACCTGAGGCTCGATAACGAGGGGATGCGGACGATAGCACCCTTCCAGGGGCGGCCCCGGCGCTCGATCGCCGTTTGTGATGAGCTGGCTAGGTGCTCCTGGTCAATTCGCCTGAGCTGCTCTTCCGGGAGGCGGCCAACGGGTTCGAGGTAGCCCGAGAGCGGCGGCGACGAGCCTTTGCGGGAGCCGCCAAAGCCGAGAGCCTTTAATCGCGCTGCGAGCCCGGGCGACGGTTTTCGTATGCGCTGGGCCTGTGTCGAGATGGGAGGGCTGGTCGGCGACACGTCGCGGGCCAAGAGCTGATGTTGCTGGTGGAGCTGTTGGGGCTGCTGCTGCTGTTGTTGTGGAGATGGTGCAGGGGAGGGTTCTGGCGGGTCATCAGCAATGATGGGGGCGGTGCGGCGCTGAGTGTTGCTGATGGTGTGGTGTTGTTGTCGTTGTTGCGGTGCTGGTGGTTGTTGCAGCTGCAGTGGCTGTTCGCTAGTCGCATCGAAGGGTTGGAGCTGAGCCAATTCGCTGGGGACGTCCGAGAAGGTCAACACGACGACGCCATCATCGCTCGCTGCTCGATCAGCTTGACGCTGCTGCTGCTGCTGCACTGGGCTGTCGGTGCCGGCGACATCAGGATCAGGAAAACTGTCATGGGTATCGCCACTGCCCGGAGCGGCGGCTGCAAGAGTTGTCATTTAGTGGCTGTTCGGCTGCAGTATGATTGCCGAACTGCTGTGCGGTGGTGTTATGCCGCTCTCAAACAGGAGCTGGACAAGCTTGGCTGGGCTGTGGGTGGCCTGTGTGGGCTGTGGGTTGCGGGCACTGGTCGCAGAGGCCACACTGAGCAGCAGACGGGGGGCCAGCCCCATAAAATTTGGTCAAGCGCGGTCCCGTAAGCGGTCCTGGCTGCACGTCCGACGGGTTGCTGTCGGCCTGGCTGCTGGCTCAGTGCTCTGGGGATTTTGATGCGGTCAACGACTGGTCCGAGAAAAACATGCTGGGAGGGATTCCTGTTGGCGATTGGGGCGCAGGACTGCAGTTCGGAGCAGTTCGCAGCGGTGTGTGCTGATGTGCGGGAAAATCGACAGGCCAGCAGGCGGCCAGTGTCTTTTGGGATGAGGTCAGGGGGTGGGGGGAAGACAAAATTTTGAAGACGCGACAACGAATCGAGACTGAGAAATGGCGTTCAGCACCGCGAAAGTTTATGTGTTGAATTGGGCAGAAATCGCAACGGGTGGGCTGGATCTGAGCTGACGGACAGACTTGACTGCACCATTTCTGTGCCGCAGTCAACTTAAGTCCGGGCGAGCGCCCTCATGTGACCAGAGCCAATAATTAATCTACTACATACGGATAGGTATGAAGAAGAAAGGGAGATGATACGAGACGGCCAGGCTGTCTCGATGCCGGCAGCCTGCAGGTGCAAACTCGCCGTGATACGAGGGCGATGGGTTTCAAAGGGACGGTCCTGCGTGGACATTCTGTACATAGTAAATAGTAAACAGAGTTGAATCTGCCCACCGCAGTATACATAGTAGAAAGACTCTCTCCGAATATATCCATCTGATCCTGATCCTCGACCTCCTGGCCCAAGCTGCGTTTCCCCATCCGCCTGGGTGCTTGGACAGGGGCAGGATACCCAAAACCGCGGATTCTAGCGGCCACCGACGGCAGTTGACCCGATCCAGGCAGGGGTGCGGAGTAAGAAATTGGTTCTGGAATGCCTGGGGTTGTTTAATTAGACCGTGGCAATGGCCCCACAGTGTGTGCCCAACTCTTGGGAAGACAGGCCACGTTTGGACGACGAGTTTTCCTTGTTTTATTCCGCGGACCGGTGAGATCGATCGGAGAAGGGGGAGAAAGAGGGGCCGATTTTGCAGAGAAAAAAGACGCAGGAGAGACGACGGTCGCTATCCGAAACCAAGCAGAGGCTTGTCTGCAGTAAATAACGGCTGTTGCCACGGCCATGGTGTAGCGCGGGATGCATGTAGATGCGCGTTCCCGGCTTGCAGCAGGTGCGCAGGTGCAGCAGCACTGCAGCATCCCCGTCCCCCGGCGACCCGTGTGTTCGGAACAGGACGTTGCGGCGTCATGTCGTGGACCAAATCTTTGAATTTCGCAATACGACGCGTTTTAATGGCGACAGGGGTAGCTGTGCCCCTGGCCAATCAACGTGGTTCAGCGAGTGCAGCTCTCGTCAACGCCCGCTCGAAGGCGCGCCGTTGCATTTTCCGCTCATGATCTCCCCAAGGGGTCGTCTCGTCCGCGCCCACCACAGTAACTTTAGCGTCAACGTTACTGTGTCGTTCTGGACATAGTACAGAATACACAGCGCAGAATACAAGTATTTGCGCGGTTCCTCTGCCCTCATTCAGGGAATGCCCGTACACGGTACGGGTTTCGAGTCGTGATGGTGCTCCATCAACTCCACAAGCTCCACGAGCTTGGCAGGCTCCACCGCGCGCTCGCCCGGCCGCGCCGCTGCTTCACGCGTCCGTTGAATCCCCACAGGCGGGCCATCGCGTTGGCCACCCGAGTGGCCTTTCCGGAACCCGTTTGTGGAATTGCTGAACCCACCCAACCCCTGGCCCACGGCCAATTCTCCAGCGCATCAACCCCGGAAACTTTCCCGACACCCCCCAATCCGTCTCAGCAATTCTTCCGCCTGAAGGCAGCCCGATCCGACCCTCGCGTCCTCTCCTTTCTCTTGCACACTCACTTGCACACGACCTCGCCCCGAACCAAGCTCACCAGTCCAAAAACAACCGCTCGCTCCGTTTTGCGCCTCCTGTTGCAACTCGCCCCATATCGTTCATTCCTTGGTTGGTGGCCGCCGTAGATCTTTTGGAACCAGCAGTCAGTTGCTCGATTTCTGAGCCGTTGCGCTGGGTTGCTGCCGTGTCTCTCCTTGGCGGACCCTGCATCCAGCCACATCCCGCCGTCACCCCATCGTTGTTTACTTTTGCCCGTCTGCACCAGATCCCGCCCCAGCCTGAGAAGGGCCTCACGAGAAACAGCGGGCGAACATCCCAACAGCCGTAACTGATAAAACAAAGAGAACACCGCAAACGTCGACACTCTATTGCTGCCTGTATCCGACCGGCAATCCGACGTCAACATGGCTGCGCCCTCCTCCCCCAACCCCGCCATCGCCAGGGGCGGCTCGCCCGGCCCCGACGCCTTCCCTTCGCGCGCTATCGGAGCCTGCCCGGGCATGACTCGCTGCCTCTCGACCGGATCGACCATCTCGCACGGATCCGCAACCACCGATGCCTCCCACTTCCGGGAGTCCCTCGGCAGCGAAATCTCGAGCTTCTCCCGACATTCGTCTGCGAGCTATCGTCCCGCCGACATCAATATCGGCGTCGACCGACTACGACCTCGAGATTCAACATGCAGCGTGGACACGCCGAGAACGAGGAGCCTGAGCAGGCGCCGCGGTTACATGCGTCCACAGGGCACCGACTTTGCCGCGAGCGCCCGGGCCAGGGAAAGCGTGCTCAGTCTGGGCAGCATCGCCCATCTGCAGCACTATTTCGCCCGGACTGGCTTGCTAGATGGCAAGGGGGGCCGTCTGGCACGGAAACGAGACAACAAGGCCCAAACCTTGGACCTGTCGGCCCTGGACCCGAGCCTGTTCCTAACCCCCAAGCTCGGCAGTGATCACGACTCGAGCTATGCGTCGATGGGGAGCAGCCCGGATCTCGCGGCGCACAGCAGCTTCAGTTTTGGTGGGTTTGGCACTGCCTCGATGGTCGAATCGCCTGTCGACGAGTACCACCCGGGCCAGCAGGACGACGACTACTTCTCGGACGACTTGGACGACGAGGACTCAAACATGCTACCACCCACAACTAGCACCTATAACCATCGGGAGAAGCCAGTGGCCAAGCCGCCGTCGATCGCCGAGTTGAGGTCCGACTTGGCAGCCTCTCTTGACGTTGCCGAGCAAACGTTGCACGAGGCGAAGACTGCCAAAATGCCTCCAGGGCTCACCATCAATATCGAGTCGGCAGATCAGCCACAAGCCTCGAACGCACGGCGGCCGTCCATTCCGTCGGCTGGATGGTACGAGATCCAAGGGCTGAACATCCTCGACGTCATGACGCTGGCCATCAGGGCTGCCAAAATCTACTACACCTCCCACGACCGGCCCGACCGTCTCGACGCCATCAAGTCGGAAAGACACCTGCGTGGCGAGCTGCTCTCCGTCATGGACATCCTCAAGCGCATGGCAACCAGGGGTTTTGCCGGGGGCATGCGCGACGATGAGTTCCGCACCATGAATCGCTGGATTGCCGGTCTTCATGCCATGCTCGCCGCCGAGGACGCCATGGAATCCGAGGAGGTCGCTGAGCGGTCATCCTGGGTTTGGCTCAAGCCCGGAGGCTGGGAAGGCCGCGGGTATGAGCGCGAAGAGGCATTCATTCGCTCGATGCTCACGGGTCCCGACCCCATCGAGAACATGCCATCGATTCCGACTTGGACACCGATTGACCGGTCCCAACCGCTGATATCGCAAACCCTCCCGACCCCGTTCCTCGCCGCGCTCTCCAACGGCCAGCGACTGGTCCAGCTCCACAACTGCGCCGTCCGCAAATCCCGCCGCCGCTTCGGCGCCATCCCGACATTCTACGCCGACACCCAGAAGCCGTACCGCGCGGCAGACAACCTGCGCTACTGGCTGAAGGCTGCCGAGCTCCGCTGGGAGGTGTTGCTCAAGGCCGACCCTCTCGGCTTGCAGTACAACACCGCCCCAGAGCTGTGGCTCGATTTTGAGGATGCGGTGCTCCAGTGGTGTCGCAAGGTGCGCAGGGAGATCGCCTCGGAGCTGCAGGAGCCGCTGGCATCCCCAATCTAAACCCACAGCCCCACAAACACTCAGATGAGGGTGGGGGAGGAGTGTGGTGGTTCTTCATGACAGAAAAGATGACGTTATGACTTTGACTGGGCAGGAAATCTCAACTCTTGGTCATTTTGCTCGGGACCATGGAATTTTCTTCTTTGGCAGGATCGATCTCAGACCCTCAAACCCCCTTTTAGCCGCATGGCGCTTTGTTTACAACCCCTTTGTTGGACTTCGCGCCAGCACAACATTTTGGATCGCGCGACGGAACGCAATCGGGACTTAATACAGACAGAGGAGGGCCCGTTTTTGTTTCACACAAACAGACAGTGTCTTTATCAGTCCTTCTTTTTTTTGGCATCTTGCCTTCTTTTTGAGCATTTTTCCTTCTCCTTTTCTCTTCGCCATATTGTCTACTACATAGTACTTATTTTCAACACACTCCCGTAGATAGGTAGCTCAGATATACCCCCAGCATAACCAACATGGAAAAAGGCGTCACTGTTTTTGTAAGGTAATCGATTAAAGCTTGGAAAGGGTTGGTTGGGTCAGGGGGAAAATCGATCAAAATACGGAGTAATGGTTGACACTCAACACTGCCTTACACCGAACGTGACATGATATGGGGCTTGTGCCTTTTCATTGCCTTTAAGATCCTTCTCTTGAGTCAAGGAATGTTCCTGTTGAACCCCGTGCGTGTGAGATGCTGTGAGATCGCCGTGGTGCATCATGGCATGATCGCTTCCTTCTCGCCATTGGTGCCATTGGTTGATAAAAGCAAAGCATTAGGGTGAATGTTCTCGTTGACGGCCGTATATACATGGCCATGAATGTCATGAATGGTGATGATTTTTTTCGTTCCTCCACGTCCACGTTCATGTCTGAGCGTCAAGTTTCCCGCCTTGCTCTATATCTGTTGAAGTCTCCCAAAACGAAGACACGAAAGAAAGAAAAGGATGCCGCAAACGCCACACTGTCCGCCGACCTCTGCCTGAACGCCTGACTGGGCCCTTTTTCCTCTGTCCCCGATGCGCCGTGCCAATGCGATCTCGAAAATGCATTTGTGGGTAGGGGCAATGTGTGAAAGTCGATGAGATTATGGGGAGAATGCATCGGACCATGTGAGGATAGATGGGATCGCGATCTCGCGTAACGTGAGATTGGACATCAGACAATGTCTCGGCGTCCCAGGAAAACCAAAAAAATTGGAGAGAGCGCAGCATGAGATGCACTCTCGCCAAAAAGACCCCTAAAGCGCCGCGGTGGAATGTCAATAAGGCATGGTGGGAATACCACCCCCACCGCCGCCCCCGCTCCCGGACTTCTTTGAGCCGGAGGCGGGCTTGCTCCGGGAGTTGTTCGCCGAGGCGGCTGTCGGGGTCTTGCCCCTTCCAGGTGGCCGGCCGACGGACCCCTTGCGCTTGGAGACACCTCCCGTCGTAGGAGCACCGGAGAAGGAGTCGCCGCCGCCGCCGCGCGAGGGGCCACCCCTCCCACCCTGATACCGGCTGAAGGACTTCTTTCCGCGACTCCAGTTCCCACCCGAAGCCATGTTGCCACCGTCGCCGCTGTAGGAAGCCTTTGGCTTTGTCGACTTGTTGAGTTCCTCCAGCCTCTTGTGCCATTGCTCGACAGCGGCAGTCCCAGGCTGGTTCAGCGGCGGTGCTTGATTAGCGCCGCCGTCCGCAAAGTAGCGGGAGGATTCGAGGTTCTCTTCGTTCTCGACCTCTTGCTCATAGTCGTCCGCATCGAATCTTCCGCCCCTGGCGCTGCTGTCTTCATCGTCGCTGATGAGGTCGACGACCTCGCGCTTCCTCCTCTCCCTCGGCCCAAGTTCGACTGCGGAGAATGACTGAGCTGGTCCACCCATTATCTCTTGGTATTGGTCGTGGAACTGTTGGACGAGGGAGGCGAACTTAGCGCCGTATAAATCCACCTTGGATTTGTCGACCCCACGGATCGTGTACATCTGGGCGACGGTTGTCGTCCAGCGAATTGCCATCTCCCGGTACTGCTGCCCAGTGAAGAGCGGACGGCGCAGGCCATGCTTGTTGCGGAGGTTCTCCTCCATTTGCTGGGCCCTGTCGACAAAAGCCTGGACGATATCCCGGTGAATCTCGTCCAATCCCGCTTCTTCGAGGCGCGTGTCGCGAGAGATGGGGGGGCCCAGTTCGTCCAGTGTCTGTTGTTGGCGCTGGGGCTCGGGATGGCGACGGGGAGGACGGGGCTCGAACGCGTCCTCTTCTGCCTCTTCATCCGAAACAACGAAGTTGTCCCTCGCGTAGCCGCTTGCATGCAGCTCCTGGCCAGCGTCGCGCTCGTCGTCTTCATCATCGTCGTCCTCAACTGTCGTCAAAGGAGATTTGGTTTTCCATTTTTTCGACAGCCCAGCGACAGGAGACGAGACATTTGTTGACGGCGGGGGTCTCCGGCTCCGTGCAGTCTTGGGGAAATCCGAAGACGACTGGTCGAGGTTCGCAGCCCGGCCCGGCTTCCTGGCCTCCGCGGATTCCGAAGGCGCACGTCGCACCTCCAGCCGTAGTCGGTGTTCGCGCTTCTCCTCCAGATACTTTCTGGCCTCGCGGCCAATCTAATGAAATGCGAGGTTAGTACACCGTGGTCAACGCTTCCTGCTGAAGGTTGCGGGAGAAGGGGCGGATCTTACAGCGTAGTTGGTGATGGGAATGCCGTTGCTGTGACACATCTTCTGTGTGTCCACAAGAGCATTTTCGGCATGAAGAGCCATCACGACGCGCTGGACTTCGTGGTTTTTCATGCCCTTGCAAACCGCAAAGCCAGGGATTTCCGAGTGCTTCCCAACGTTCTTGCTCGCCGTCACAACCTCGACCAGTTTGCCCAGTGTGACCTCTCTCAGCGCAGTGACGGCCGAAAGGAGAGCCACAGCGCACTCGGTGAAGTCTTTGAGCACGGCGGCTCCATTCGTTTGCCCCTTGATGCAATTGTCGCACATGTCGTTGCACTGGGCGGAGTCGAACTTCTCGCCAAAGTACTGCAGGACTTGGACTCGACGGCAAGTATGCGTGCTCTCACAGTAGGCCGCCATGCGGTTGACCATGGCATGCTGTCTCTCCTTCTCGTCGTCCAGCTTATCCCGATCGTCGTTGATCATGCGTCTCAGGGCTGGAATGTCGCTGTAGGAGAAATAGAGATAGCAATCCGAGGGCTTCCCGTCCCGTCCCGCGCGTCCAGTTTCCTGGTAATAGCCCTCCAGGCTCTTGGGCATGTTCTGATGGATGACGAAACGCACGTCCGGTTTGTCGATCCCCATGCCAAAGGCAATCGTGGCAACGACGACATGGATCTCGCCCCTTTGCCACCCTTCCTGAACCTCGACCTTGACCTCGGGATCCATTTGGGCGTGATAGTAGCGAGCTTTGATGTTGTGTTTGGTCTGGAGCGTGTGTGCAGTCCCTTCGGCCGATTTGCGCGATAGGGTGTAGACGATGCCGGACTGTCCATCATGCTTGCTGGTAATGAGCTCGCCCATGCCTTGGATGAAGCGCGCCTGCTTGGGCCTAACTTCATAGTAGAGATTGGGTCGGTTGAAGCTCTGCGAGAAGATCTCGCAGTGCCCCATGTCGAGGTTGTGCTTGATATCGGCCATGACGTTCTTGGTCGCTGTGGCAGTCAGTGCCATCACGGGGACGTCAGGAAATGCACGTCGGAATCCCCCAAGGGCCTTGTAGTCCGGTCGAAAGTCGTGACCCCAGTGGCTCACGCAATGAGCCTCATCGATCACAATGCGGGCAAGCTTCTTCCTGCGATGCAAAGACTCAACCCCTTTTCTGAAGGACGGGCTGTTGATGACCATCTCTGGTGTGATATAAAGCAGCTGGATATAGTACTCAGGGTTGACCTCGTGGAAAATGCCCAAGATGTGGTTGCGAGCCACGCCACTGATAGTTCCGTTGAAGGCCGTGGCGAGAATGTTGAGGCGTTTCATGTGGGCCACTTGGTCGTTCATGAGACTGAGGAGAGGCGAAATGACCAGCGTGACACCACGAGTCTTACCCGAGTTGACGACGGCTGGGAGTTGGTAGCAGAGGGATTTGCCCCCTCCGGTGGGCATCAGCACAAACGCGTCTTTGCCAGCCAGGGTAGCGTTGATGGCCTCGAGCTGGTTGTGGCGGAAGCCTGTCATCCGGAAACGATCTTTCAGGGCCCGACGAACATCGAGGGACCAGGGGAAGTTCATCAGTTCCGTGTTGATCGAAGCCTTGGGCTGTTGCGAAGGGACTGGCATTGCGGCGGCTCGCTTCCTCAGAGGGCCCCCGGCATTTCCCGACGACTCCGAAAATACTGACCGAGCACGGGGCGCGGCGGCTGAGCCCGCGGCGGCTGAGCCCGTGGCGGCCATCATCTGTTGCTGTTCGAAGCTGTTCGCCGCGGCCAGCATTTCCTCCTCATCGCTAAAGTCGTCAAAGGGGTTAAAACCAAGCGTGTTTGGAGCCTTGGCAGGCGTTTTGGCTTGTGACCTGGCAGGCATCGGTCGTGGCTGGGGAGGGAAAGAACGGTGATCCAAGACCATCCGATCCTCATCGATGCCGATCGGAAAGTCATCGTCGTCGGGGATCTCGATGCAGGTCCGATTGTCTGTGTTGTCCAGGCGAAAGTTGCTGCCTCTTGTTGAGTTGTGAGTCTGCGAGAAGGACGGGCCCGAGGGCGGTCTGGACGTGTTCACCAGGGTAGTACCCAACGTGTCTTGGGTCCGATTCTGGGATGCTTGTGTCTGCAACACAACCTGTGAATGGTACTCCGGAATGGCAGCGTTCACGCCTAATGGCGCTTTGAGGCCGAGGTTGTTGCGCGGGGGTTGGGTCGCAAACACGACTGGCGTGGCCGGTGAATCGGGGGCGGCGATAGAGTCATTTGGGTCCTTGAGAAAGTCGAGGTCGTCTATCCCCGCGGCGACAAGATTGCGGATGAGAACTGCCTCCTTGGCGCTGATTTGCTCCGACAGCTGGTCCAACTGGGCTTCGTCTTCGGTCGTATCGAGGCCGTCGGCAAATGCGTCTCCCAACTCGGCCAAGAGCTCCTCTCGCCTGTTGCTCAACTCCTTGAAAACTTCGTGTTCAGCCTTGATGGAGTCCAAAGCCTTCTGCTTCTGCACCCAGTTGATCCGGTCATTCCGAACTCGCTCACGCTCCTCCTTTGGTGCCTTGTCACGGAGACACTTGGTGAATTCGTCTTTGTTCCTGCGCAGCTTCTCGTTCAGGAAAATCGCCTTGTGCTCCAGCACGGATGGGCGCGCGAGGAACAAGCCCAAGACATGCTTGTTTCGCCCAAGGTTGGAATCATGCGATGTCTGTGAATCCTGCTTATTTGGCGCGTCCTGGGGTGGTAGCGCTTCGTCGGAGGGAACTTCCTGGGCGGTATCGCTGGAGAAATCACCCCTACCCTTCCCACCAATGGCTGTGGGAGGGGCCATAGATCGCGGTCGTGCATGCGGCGGTGTCTCAAAGGCAGGAGACGATGTCCCAAAATCCATGAATTGGTCCTCGTCAGCCATCTGGTGGTTGCCCGCCATGTCGGGGATCGTTTCAACGTCCATGGCGGATTGGTGCGTCGGTGACATCATAAGGTCGTCCTCCGAATCCAAAACGACGTGGCGCGTTGCCCTCTTGAACTTCTTGCTGACTTGCGTGAAGGGGTTAGACTCCGCCTGGAGGGATTCTTCGGCAACGGGGCTCGGCGACGAGGGTGTCTTGCGCTTCCGGCTGGACGTCGCAAAATCCGAAGCCGGAGACGACGGTGTCCTCTCTACACGGTTTCGAGGTAATTCATAGTCACCTCCACGGTGCCTTCTCTCGGCATCATCACCAGCCCTGCTGATCGAGTCTGTCGCAAAGGTGTCGTTGCCAAGTGAGGCCAGTCCCGTCGTGACCTGAGAGCAAGGACTCTCGGCTCTCGCAACAACGGACTTTGCGCGTTGTTTGGCGACCGACCGAAGAACCGAAGAAGGTGAAATAAGGTCGTCAATATCGGGAAATTCGTCTTGGTCACGGCCCAGGCCTTTCTTCTTCGACGTGTTCGACCTCTGGGACATATCCTCGATTCCCAATTTCCTGGGTATCGGTTCCGGGCGCTCAGCAAAATCCTCGCGCCACAGCCTCTTCTCCTCCCCAAATCCCAGCCCCGAGCTGGAACCGTCCTGGTCATCGGCCTGGGTCAGGCCGAGAGTGTTCGAAAACATGACATCGTCGATGTCGGCGATGCCAGAGACTGGAGAAGGTGATGCTTTTCGTGGTCGAGCTGTGGTCGAGGGAGATTCGCGGGCGAGTGATGCCGAGTATGCGCGTTGCAAAGGGCCGATTGGGGTCGAAATTCCCGTCGTAGATGCCGGGGTAGGAAGCAGTTGCGGCTGCCTGCTCTTGGTCACAGTCGAGCGATTGGAGGCAGGGTTTGAAGGAAGTCGATCCGTTGCCTTTTCCATCACGGGCACCTTGTCAGTGTCGCGCGACCTGATGGGAGGTCGGGCGTCATTTGGAAGGGTGGGTGGTTGCGGTTTGATGGTGGGAAGAGGAGGAGGGCGGGAGTGGGGGTTGGAGTTGGAGTTGAAGTAGGAGGTGGAATGGGAGTGGGAAGCAGGATTCCGGGTGGAAGCAAAGTTCGAATTGGGATTAGGAAGATGGGCGGCGGCCTGGCGTGGTTGCGAGCCTTCTTCGGACGGGGCGGGCCCTGCTGAGAACGAGACGGAAGCGGGAGGATGGCTGGGCGGGTCTGAGGCAGCAGGCAGCTTTGGGGCTGGAGGCCGTGATTGCTGGTTGGTGTTCAACAGCCAGCCCAGGTGCTCGTTGAGGTTGTTGCGGGTCATGAAGCCGACTCCGGACAGTCGTCCCAGACTCGGGCCGCGCACATCCGGGTTTTGGAACTCGAGCGGATTCCTCGGGGATCAGGAGAAGGACAGGAAGTTGGGGACAAGTGCCCTGATTGAACCAGCGTGTTTGGTTGGTGAGTGGGGAAATGTCCATGAGAAGAGCGAGACGCGTCTTGCAGGGAACGCGCCGTCAGGTGCTTTGGTGTGGGGAGCGGCAGCTGCAGGGTTGGCAGCCACAGCAGGCTGCAGCTGTCTGCAGGAACCGAGAGCAAGGGACTTGGCGGGGTCTCGATAAATCAGAAGTGACACCGACCGACGACGATAAACAAATCATTTTCTTCGGTACGTAGCAGTTTTCCAGAGAAAACAAAACAACTAACAAGCAAAATATTCGTGGCGATACATTGGACGGATAGGCACAGATTTCCGAACTAGACACATNTTGTGGGAAGCCGGAAATCGTTTAATCACAAAATACTTGGAGTCGGGTTTGCGGGGTGAGCTCTTGCTGTCCAGAAGCGCCACGCACTGGCAGACCTGGATCGAGAGCTCTGCAGAGCACAGAAGACAACCTACACTGGTACATACTTTTCTGTCTGCATACCTGTTATGGGCAAGTTGGGAATGCATACTGAAACGGATGGACTGGCTTGTAGTTGGAGAATTGTCAACGTGGTGGCTCATGAGTACGAATGGGCTGGCCATACAGGAGGAGGGGATCAGTCTGAGGGGCCCGTCCCCTGGAGTAGGCATGCAGTCAAAAAGAAAGAAAGAAAAGAAAAGAGAAAGATGAAAAGAGAAGAAAGACACTCCCTGGTCGTCGTCTGTGCCATATGCCCCTGTATTCTGTATTGTGATTACTACTAGTGGTACGGGATGGTGCCGTCCTCGTGAGTTTCCAAAATAACCGCTCCCCTTTTCTGTTGGTATTCATGATCCGTCCCAAACGCCACGCTGCCCAACTGAACTCAACTTGGGAAAAAAGAACAAGAGAGAAAAGCCAACCAAGAGGCATGCCCAGTACTCAAACTGTCCATACCAGCCTCTGCCATCAGGCCGAATCCTCGGGAC
>FJWA01003619.1_pt1 | contig 23391 bp, 33 predicted proteins | sample 1011891 | NCBI WGS metagenome assembly FJWA01 (sample SAMEA3912450, study PRJEB9761) | metagenome | biome: forest; material: soil | place: USA | collected 2011-06-22 | depth 0.1 m
GGGTGTGGCCATGGGAACGCGTTTCCTCGCCTCTCAGGAGGCGCGCATCAACAAGGGATACCAAGACGAGGTGCTGAGAGCGACGGACGGCGGCGCAAACACGGTCCGGACTCACCTGTACAACCATCTTCGCGGCACCTTTGGGTGGCCCGAGCAGTTCAGCCCACGCACGGTTGTCAACCGGAGCTGGGAAGAGCAACAATCCGGGGTCGCGTTCGAAGATATCAAGAAACGCCATGACGAGGCGGTCAGCAAGGGGGACGCGGCATGGGGCCCGCAGGGTTACACTGCGACATATGCCGGCGCGAATGTCGGGCTGGTCAGGAGCGTGATGGGAGCCGGCGAGATTGTCGAGGGCGCCAGAAACGAAACAGCAAGGATAATTCGGACGCTATTCAGTGGCCTGTAGTGCTGACATAGAATCATACAAAAGACCCGTTCCGGGTCAGTAACCTGGATGCAGTTCCAACTTGTGTCTCAAATTCATCGCCCTGCCCGTGTGCGCGATCGCGGATTCCTCCTCGCGCTCCGTCCATTCCGGGCCCCAGCAGATCGTCCTTCCGCGAGCCTTTGCGACCTCGAGGAGGCCCGTCATCATGCCGCCGGATTCCTTGACGCCGGGCCATGCGTCAAAGTGAACGCGCCCGACAAAGGGCATCTCAGCCAAGACTTGGTCAAGCAAGTTCCGAGAGAATGCCTCGTAGAACCCGTCAGCCTTGCGCCAGCCCTTGTAGATGTTATCGCTCGGGTCGCACTGAACGAAGACGGTCAGTTCCCGTACGTTGACGCATTCGGCAAGGCCGAGGGCCGGGTTCACGACCCAGCCGCGAGGAGGGCTATTCCAGCCCGGGCCGAAACGCAGCTCGAGCGACGTCAGCGACAAACGCTGACGGGTCTTCAGTCGCGCCAACAGAGGCTTCTTGGTCTTAAAGAAGCGCCCCGGCTGCGTCGGGAATATCCGAAACGTGCGGGTGCTGTAGAACACGTGCGAAGCCTCTTGGTAGATGGCCCGACACGTGCGAAGAATCGCCAGCTTCTGGTGGATGCGTTTATAGTTGTCTGAGTCAAGATCGATGACGCAACCAGTCCCCCGAAAGTGGCACGCATATATCTCGATGCGCAGCTCCGAAGGCAGGGCCATGAACCGGAAGGGTTTGTGTTTCTTCTTGGGTGCGATCTCGGGCCGTGCCACGACAGCGTCGGAGAGGGTCAAGGCTTGGATCGGGATGTTGGAGATTTCGTCGTCGCAGCGGTTGTCGGCCTCGGAGGCAGGCGTCGACGGAGAGACTGGTGTTGGACGGGAAAGCCTCCCACCTGCACGGGACGCCTTCTTCGGGGGTCGTCTGGCAGGCATTGTGGTGTGTTTAGGTGGACGCTGCCCCGATATCATGTTAGGGGAAGATCTTGGACAGGCATGCCAGGGGCAACCAAGATTCTTACAGTTCGGGGTTGCGGGAAGCGGAGCAGGATCAGCCTGTGGTTGTGCGGGCACACTCAGTATGCTCGGGCCGGCGAGAAGCGAAGAGCTCAACGGGAGATTCCATGGCGAGCACTGAGACGCGATAATTCGGGCCACCCTCAAAAAGCATCCGCAGCAGCCATGGCTGGCAGTGTCTAAAGAAGGGGCAGGTTGGCGTGGGCAGAGGCAGGGCTCATAGACTCCAGAGCCGTGGTCGATGGAACTGGAGCAGAGATCAGAGGCAGAGGAAAAGGCCGGCAAAATAGGACAAGAGTGAGGGGAAGTCCAAACGCTGTTTGATTGTGAGGCGCCTCGGAGAAATCGGCGAAAGTCCAAATCTGGAGGGGCGAATGGAAGTGGGGCACGTGAGCCCCAGGGTCTTGCTCTGGATCGCTGGATGATGCAGAGAGCTGGCTCTGCATGACGAAACATGGTTCCACCTCGAATTCTCGCTAGATGAGGCTAGCGTCATGGTCAGTGCTGTCCTGCCGTGGAAAAACCGACCACCGGGATGTGTGGATTTTCTGACCTGACGATCAACGGCGGGTCCAACAACGGCGTCAAGGTTTTCCTGCAACTTGCATTCCAGGCGCAGCCGACTGCAGTCACTGCACTGGCCCATCCCCAAACGTACACCACTCCATCCCTCCGCTGAAACCATCCAGCGGCCTGAAGCGGGACAAGCGCCATGATGCTGACGCGAGCTGTCGCGCGACCGGTCGCGGGCCTGCGAGCGGTGACATTCACTGCCCCGGCGGCCCTTCGATCGCGGGCCCTGCCTGTCACCTGGGCCCGAGGCATGGCAAAGGACAACAAGCCGCAGTCGCCGAGATTTTCGAAACGCCCCGCACAAAAGTCGACACACCTTCCACCCAGCAACGGCGCATCCGCGTCCGCCTCCAAGCCCGTGCCCGAGCCTCCCAAGCAGCCCGCCACACCGCAAGAACCGGATCAAGGCCCGATACCAGACCTTTCCAAGCTTCCCGATCTTACGCAAGGGATTCCCTCGACGCTCGAGTACGAAACTGCCGGCGCAACCGACCGGTCCGTGTTGGCAGCCATTGAAGAGGAGGAGGCCGCCAAAGCCGGGGGAGGGGGCCGGTCCAAGGGCGAGCTGCCTGCGTCGGCGTACGTGTCGTCATCAGAGCGGCGGCGCCAGAAGCTGGCCATGTGGGCGCTCGCTCTCACCGGTCTGTCCGCCGTCGTAGGTGTCGCCTACCTCGGCAGGGACTGGGACGAGGAGGAGCTCTCCAGGAACCCCGAGGTGCCCAACGGCTGGAGCATCGGTCTCTGGTGGAAGCGCGCCATGGCCCGCATGGGCGACACCGTGACCTACTACCAAGAGCCAGCCTTCGAGAAACTCCTGCCAGACCCCGACCCCTCGTTCGAGCGACCGTACACGCTGTGCATCAGCCTGGAGGACATGCTGGTACACAGCGAGTGGAGTCGGGATCACGGCTGGCGGGTGGCGAAACGCCCGGGTGTCGACTACTTCCTGCATTACCTGAGCCAGTATTACGAGATCGTCCTCTTTACCACTGTGCCCTTCGCTACGGGCGAGCCCTTAGTCCGCAAGCTGGACCCCTACCGTTTCATCATGTGGCCGCTCTTCCGGGAAGCCACCAAGTACAAGGACGGTGAAATCATCAAGGTATGCGTGATCGCCCCATGGGCATGATGGTTGGTGTTGTCGGCCATTTGTCATGCTGACGGCAAAACAGGACTTATCCTATCTCAACCGCGACCTCTCAAAGGTGATCATCATCGACACCAACGCCAGGCATGTCCGCGATCATCCCGAGAACGCCATCATCCTGCCCAAGTGGACGGGCGACCCCAAAGACCAGGAGCTCGTGTCCCTGGTTCCGCTCCTCGAGTTCATCCACACCATGCAGTACAGCGATGTGCGGAAGGTCATCAAGTCCTTCGATGGCACCCATATCCCCACCGAGTTTGCCCGGAGAGAGGCGCTGGCTCGGGCGGAGCACAACAAGCGGGTCAAGGCCCAATCCTCCCGCGGAGGCGGCATCAGCTGGCTCAGCAGCCATCTCGGCCTCAAGCCGAGCAACATGAGCCTCATGGTGGCCCCCGAGGGCGAAGAGAACCCCCAAGAGGCATTTGCCAAGGGCAAGATGCTCCAGGACATTGCGCGCGAGCGCGGTATCCGCAACTATCTGATGTTGGAGGAGGAGATCCGCAAGAACGGCGAGAAGTGGCTTAAGGAAGAGCAGGAGGTCATGGAGAAGGCCCAAAAGGAGGCCATGAAGAGCATGAAGACGTCCTTCTTTGGCTGGTTCACGCCGTCGGAAGAAGAAAAGAAGGAAGCGCCAAGCACCGACGAGGCCCAGCGCAAGTGATGACGCTCAGTCCCATCACCATGTACCAACTCAACAACCCCACTTCTCTCACCAGAGGTAAGGAGACGGCGTTCCTCTTCTGGTTGCCAAAATTTATTACATCTGGAGCGCAAGTTGTGACGAAAAGGACGGGCGTTGCATACCACGGATCCCCAAGACCCTAATAGCACAGAAGTTGACCTTCTGGGCCTTGTATTCATACACTTTACACAAAAATGTACAACCACCGGACTTGTTCCTCGATCTGCGCAAACACAGTACCCCTCTCTTTTCCGACGCGCGAGTACTCGGTGACAGCGCGGGAACGCAAACGCGGATCATGACGGAGGACTCCTTTGTGCTCGACAATTTCATGCCCCACAAGTTGCACAAAACGACGACCCCGACACAAATCCTCAGGTCCCCTCCCTGTATACGAGCCCCAACAGAAACAAAGTTACATGCCTTTCTGATCCCCTGTCCCAGGTAGGCAAAGTTGGCCCGCACTTGGTCCCTGCAGAGTTGTCCCCTGCCGTGAGGTAGTTCTACAAACACTCGCGAATCCTTGGAGCTGGAAGTTGAACTCTGCTCTTAAAGAACTGCCTACTCTGTGCGAGTCCGGACGCACTGTACTTTCTATTGTGGAACCGATCACTGGCAAGGGGCATATCGGGTTCAGGCAAGCCCAGAGTCTGCGGAGAAGCCAGCGACGAGCACATTTGGTGTCATTCTTGTTTGTGTTTGCCCCCCGACTTTCCGTATCCCACCCGAGCCTTTGCGGATGTGACCCGGAACAGAGCCTTGACCCATGATGCCTACTGGCAAGGCATAGAGAGAAACCATGATGCCAGATTTGGCAATACTCACAATACCGGCCTCCGAACTGTCGATGACTACCTGCTTGCCTTCACGCTGGCACGGAATCCACGGGTTTTGTGGCACCGAATGTTGGCATGAAGCCGGTAGGGCACAGCTTGGGCTAAGCAAACTACATGCGGTGCTCGCCGACTCCTTTGCTGTCATTAGACTTTGATTTGCAAAGAATACGCCCTTAGGAGGTGGATGCTTCCCGCTTTCCATAAAGCAGTCCCCTTCTTACCTTTTCCTCCCAACTAATCAGGCAAGTTTCGGACATCACCTCGTCTTCTCCTGACTCCTTCCAACCAGTCCTCAGCTCAGGGTCCCCGCCCGCCAGTCGATACCGGCCTCTTTTATCTGCAGGTCCTTTAGAACAACTCCCTCAAAATGCAGATCATTCGCGTTGTACTCGCATTTGCTGTTGTGATCAGTACCGCCATTGGCCTCCCGGCGTCAAAGGCTGGCGACTGCATCAATGCCGGGGGGCGCGTCCAGGACAGCCTCGAAGCTGCTCCCAACGTCAACGAGAAACGGGACACGGAGTCTGCGGGCCCGCTCAGTCTCGGGTCCCAGTTACATTATGATGCCGACGACAACTTTGCCGCCCCGAACAACAATGCAGTAACCACAGAGAAGACGACCACGATGGAGCGAATTCTAGGAATCCAGGTGGCCCAGCCGAAAATCAACACCGGCTCCCCCCTCGAGGTTCGTGGTCTTGTCATGGTTCTGGCACATGGCAAGCAACAGATGCCCACCATACAGCAAACCCAACAAGCGCATGACGGTGAGGACTCGATGGGAGTTGTCCAGGATAAAAGCGGCTGGTTCCGGATGCTGCCAGACAACCTCCAGGGGGACAACGTGCAGGCGGACCGCCATTCTGGTATTCGCCAGAGTCAGAATTCCAAGGATAGTTCAGCCGCCATGCCAACCACCTCTATCAACAAGCAGGAACTGCAGTCAATGATGCAAGCGGAGTGTGGTCAGAACCAAATGGACAATGGGAACGATAATCAGAAGGAGGAGGATGCCCGCCTAGGAACCGCGCAGCGTGGGGCAGTCTGCCATGAGACAACCCGGGTTTCGATGCCCAAATTGGGGCAGGCAAACCACAAAGAGTCCCGGTCTCATGTGGACGAGTCCGCCGTCCTCCCAGAGAAGCAGCAACAACAACACACCCAATCCCATTTGAAGATGGCAAAGTAGTCGCTAAAGCGTGCGGCGGTACTGTGGACAAGTACGTCTTTCGCAGGCTTTGACTTGCCGCCTTGTGTTACCGGCACTAATAACATTCTTGAACAGACCCTTTGCGTGTGCTTGAGGGCGGTTTGCGATGGGCATGGGTCGGGAACCTGGGTACCTAGGTGGGCTTCGTAGCAGTCGAGATGGAAATGGACGTGATAGCGTGGGCGAGGGGGGTTGCTGCCTGGTTTTCTCTAATTCTCAAATAACTACGTAACTTCATTCTCTTCATGGGTGTCAACTGTGGTTCGGGTTCAGGTCCCGGGTAAGGCGTGGACGGGTCCGGTTATCAAGTTCCAATATCCTCACCTCCAATCACTCTTCGCCACTGTGTGCTTCGCGATCCTTCCACGGCAATGGTGGTGTGAGAACCAGTTGCCGAGCAGGCTCCTTGCCCGCCCAGAAAGTCTCGTGCCCGTATATCGAGAGGTCGGCAGAAGCTCGCCAAGGTGCAGTGGCCAAGGCGTAAACGTGAATCATGTATAAGTTTTGTACATGCAAAAGTACAGATTGGTACAACCCTGTCCGTCCCTCTCACCCGGAGCCGCCGCCCTTGACCACATCGCCGCCCTTCACAGCTGTGTCGGTGTTGGCAGGGCTCCTCTGCCACATGCACAACCGCGCCACCGACTTTTCTACAGCCTTGTCCACATCAAACCCAAGAGCGGAGAGCAGCGTCGCGACGGCGAGCAGCAGAACCCCCACGATGACGATCAGATCCAAAATGTGAACCAGCCACCACAAGTGCTGTGTCCCGAGCGGGCATGTCGTGTAGTCGGCCTTCCATTCCCACGTTGCCTCGTCAAACCAAACACTCAACAGCCCGGCATTGCCGCCGAAATCGCCCATCATGCTCCGGACCGTGACCTCCCTGACACCGGGCACCTCGTCGTGGCCGACGATGCCCGACGAGGTGGCCTGGCGCCAGCGCTTCACATCCCAGTCTCGCTGATCCGAGTCCGCAACGGATTGGTTGATGTAATGCCACGTATCGCAACCCTCGTGATCGTGTCCGTTCAGGATGATGCCTGGCCTGCCCTGGCCGCGCCCAGCCACGTTGGAATTTCCTGACATCCCCAAGATACCCTCGAGGAAGCCCTTGCTGGCGGCAGCGCTCAGCTGGTTTTGCTCCTTGAGGCTGCCATCGTGCTCGTGGAAATCGAAGAAGGGATCGTCGACGCAGACGCCTTCGGGCTTGTGCAGTGGGATGTGCGTGAGGATCACGGTGAAGTGGCCCTTGAACTCGACGGCGGTGGCCGTGTTAATGATGTTGTTGATGAACGTGTATGTCTCGTCCTGCAGCTTGGTGGAGACAGCCGGTGTGTCGAGATTCATGTCGTTGAGCACGACGATGCGCAGCTCGGGGACAAGGCGGTTCGAGTTGCTGTCGGCGTCGGAGATGGGCTCGGCCAGCGAGGCATTCATCACGGGCAGTTCGAAGCGGAGCTCGTAGTTGACCTTGCCGAATGCCGCCTCAAAGCGTTCCGCCCTCTCGTCGTTGATGTCTCCAGCATAGCCGATGTCGTGGTTCCCCGCGACGTTGATGAGGCGCCGGGCCCACGCAGTCGACTCGTTGAACGGGCCCCCTCCGAGGTACCCCGTCAAGTCGTACTCGTCGGCTGGATATGCGGCCAGGTCGTCCGGCACACGCTCAGCGCCGCGGAACACTCGGCGCCAGAAACGGTCGGCGCGGCGGTAGAACTCGTTATCGTCGATCCATTGGCTCCCGACCAAGTCACCGAGCACCGAAACATGGGTCGGGCGCGTCCACCAATGCACTGTGCGGTAGATGTGGGCCAGGTAAAAGTCGTTACCGAAGTGGTCGATTAGTTTGCGCAGCGACTCGAGCGCGTCGAACGTGTCCTCGAGAAAGATGTCGACCAGGTCGTGGGCGCTCTGCCGGATGCGCTGTCGCAGTGAGGTGTGGCTCGATCGAAACGTGACGTGCTGGAACAGGCTCTTCAGGTGCGGGAAAACGCCTAGGTAGTCGGTCGGAATCGACGTGTCGCCCTCGAGCTGCGGGTCGCCGAGGGCAAGGAGGCGGAACGGGGCGAGGGGTCGCGCGGGCACAAACACGGTCGAGTTGCCCGCGGTGCCTGCGGCAAAATGAGCGTGTATCTTGGCCGTCTCAACGAAGGCCACACGCCCAGTGTTGGCGGGAGAGGTTGTGCTGTCGTTCCTGTCTGGCGGCAGCGGGAATGCGCAGGTGTTGAAGACGGGGAAAAGATAGATGTAGAGGGTCAGCGCAGCCGCGACTGGGGTCAGCACGCGCAGGGCAAGCCGGAGGAGCGCGGTCGGAGACGGGCGCGCCATCAAGACAGCGGCATGAGGCACTCGAATGCCCCTGCCTGGATAAGGAAAAGGAAATACAAAGAAAAGAAGCAGACGGCTGAAGATGCAACGGATTGTTGTTGGCGAAAGCGAAATTGAACATGATCAAAAGGCCGAAAAAAGGGTCCTGCGATCGATGGGGTCCGTTTCTTGGCACTGGCGCGAGCCAGGGATTCGGGCCAGCCCCTGTCTTGTGGGTCCATTCTTCCGCAACCGCCACATCCTTGCGCTTGCGCCAACCACCGCCCGACATGTTCGGTCTGGCAGGTGTTGCTCAATCTATTCCAAGTCACAATCTATACTAAGGTTCAACCCTACTGAATATTCCACCGCCATTATGCCTCACAGGAACCTGGACGCGACCGATATCCGCAGCAATACGGCTCGCCTCTGTCAGCCCTGTAGAGCCATGTTCCGAGTGCGACCAAAGGCCCCGAAGTTCCTCGAAACGTTGCGCAACTTGGGCGCAACTTGGAGGGGATACGCGTTCTCCAAGGGCTCGGGTTACCAGCATCCTCAACTCTTGGTCACAGGCAACGAAGACACCAAATGTGAACTGTGCATATTTCTGGGGTCGAACTTGGCGACGGGCCAGACACGCCGCTGCCGAAAAACTACCTACCGCTTCATCAAAGCTTTTGCCCTACCCGGTGAGCAGGGCCCAAAGTAGCTGAGAATTTGCCGTCCTTCAAGCCGGTACTGCACACGCTGCGCGCGGCTTCTTGGCGACCCGCTGAGCTACTGCTTACCTTGATGTTACGTCTTCTATGAGAAGCTGCGATCGCTGCAACCGGCATTTGACCCGTCGAGTGATGCCGTCTTTGACTCGGCCAGAGCATGGATTGCCGATCACACAATCAATGCCAAGTCAGAGGCTGGAGCGGGCCTCCGCCTCTGCCGACCCGGATGATCGACGTCAGCGTTCGTGATGCGCCGACCGTCAGGCTTCATTTCAGCGGGTATGCCTGCCTCAGCTACTGCTGGCCGGCGACCAGTTCAAGACGGTATCCGACATGCTTGAGGAGGTGAAGACACGAATCCCAATGCACTGCTTGTCATCGACTGTGACGGACGCCTTCGAGGCCATCCGGTGTCTCGGACAACGCTATCTCTCGGTCGACGCCCTGTGCATCGTCCAAGACAGCGACGAGGATATGACCCAGCAGATTTCGAGAATGGGTGCCATCTACAAGAGTGCGACTGTCACAATTACCGCCGCCACGGCCCGAGAAGCGAGTGAAGGCTTCCTGCAGAGGCGGTGGTTAACGCCACGGTCAGCAGCGGTGCGCATGCGCTTGCCGATGGCAAGACCACCCCTTGGACACGCGGGGTTGGTGTCTGCGGGAACTCCTTCTATCGCCGCGGCTGCTTGTCTTTTCTAGGTTCAATGTCAAGCAACAGTGTCAACTCGGCATGAAACCGCCGGTGACGGACCTTTCGGAACCGGACAGCCCGGCACATTCCAGTTCCTGTTTCGTCTCCCCCCTGGAATCTTCTAGCTTGGTTGGGGACGGGGGTTATGCGGCTGGGCCGACAGGGCGGAACAAGTCTTGCGCTGGCGGGGACGTACGTATGTTCTCGCTGGGGAGGTGGCGGTAGCACGGAGGTGTTGGGGCTGGAGGGTGCGCTGAGGGGGTATGTGGCGATGATGCAGAGTGTTCCGTGGGAGCTTGGCGGCGAGGTTAGCGCCGCAGACGGGGAGGGGGCTGAAGGCTAGGAATGGGGTGTCCTGGTTTGTGTGCTGGACGGGGTGGTGGGGGTGGTGCAAAGGTTGTTTGGGGGGTTGTTTAGGGCGAGGGAGGAGGCGGCGTTGCCTGAGTATATGAGTACCTGGCAGCTTTCTTGAGGGCAGTACGGACTTGGAAGGCCTTCCCTATTAATTACGGAAGGACTGAATAGATGGTTCGGGAATGTGGTTGTATTACTTCAATATTCTGTGAATCAAGTATGTAGCATCAACCCTCTCTGCTGGACCGATATCATCGCTGCGGGAGAGAACAGAAGGGAGGGGAAGCGGCAATGGAATTGCCTAGATTGTTTGTGGGCTGTTGTGTGTTCGTGAAGGGCAGAAGCCAAGAGGGTCACCCCACCCGAAATTGCCTCTCCATTCCAGGCCCCGCTCCTGCGATGCAACTGTCCACGGATAGGTACCCGACAAGCAAGCCTGCAGGTGTGAATGATGAATGATCCAGTTCTTTCTTTAGGGCCCCTGACACAGAGCTGCGGTGAGACTTGGTTGCGTCCCGCTGCAGAAGGGTTGAGCCATCGCCTTCCTCTTTCGAGTTCGGTGGCTCTGTTGTTAGGTAGTGCTGCACCCTTGCCTGCGATGCAACCAACCTGAACAAGAAGAACAACAACCAACGACAACAACAACAGAGGCAAGGGTAGAGAATCCAAGATCATGAACTGTAAAATACACGACTGCACTGCCACACCGCTATAGGCTCAACCTTGGAGTACTTCAGCTTGGTAAGGGTAGGGAAAGTTTCACTGGAGGGATGCCTAAGTCAAGTGCGCTCCCTATATGCCTGGGTGAGCACTGCCTGATCGATGAGGCGGTGGACCGAGGCGCGGTGCCGACAGCCGAGAGGATTATATTCTGTATGTGGTATGTACACAAGCTGTAGGTTGGGGGCGAAATCACACCACCCTGCCACCCGTGGGTTGAGGGCCAAGTCATCCAAGTCACACCCTGCCATCCTCCAAACCCCGCGGTCCAATCGCGGTCATTCCTCTCGAGGCCGACTCCACGAACTCACATGCAGTATTGCAATATTAGCAGGGCAGCGGCATCTACATAGTAGTTCCGTGTGCTGTTGGTGCTAGGTTCATGGTATGATGGACCGGGATAATTCATCGGAGCAACGATGAGAGTTGAGCCTGGGCAAGGGGCTCGGATGTATAAACCCTCGAACACATCGCGCCGCTGGACTCAAAATCGCCAGCGACACATTCCAGCACTGCCTCCCACTTTCACAAGCAAAAAACAGACAAAACCTCTCTTCTCGCTTTGACCTGACGTCTGGATAGTACGTGACCCCAACGAAGTTACTCTCAGGACCTGTTACTCTAACCGCTCTGCTCGATACAGCTTCAAGATGCGCCTCCCAACCCTCGCTGCCCTCGCCTCGTTTGCCACCATCGCGGCGGCAGATTCTTTTGATATTTATACCACCTGCGGCAACGGGTATTGCGAAAGCTACGGGCGGTGGAATACCTGCTGTGGCAGGTACTATATCAATGGCAACGAGGGTTGCCGGAGCCCCCCAGTCCCCGATATGTCCTGGCTCTGCATGGACTGGACGAACCGGAGGGGGCTTTCTACTTCAATGACCAGGACAAGCGTTGCATTCTCCAGAACTCTGAAGTCCCGGACTCTGGCGGGGTGAAACGCACGTGGCTCGAGGTTCTCTGCACATGGTGATTAGCAGGAGAGTGAAGAGCTTCTGTCGGGTGGGGGGGTGCGTTGGAGAATACAAAGATCTTGTGACCATGCTATGTAGAATGCGATGGGTGCTTATACTCACAGCACACCAGGTTAGAAGAACCAAGAAGATTGCATACCTGAGATCTGTCAAGTCACTTCAAGCCGTCGTTCTTTTGATAGTGTTCCGAGTGCGGTGTGGCTTGTTTAGTCAATGGACAACACTAAACTCTAAAGTTAGAAGGTAGCATTGCAAGTTGCAAGTCGCCCGGAGTGCTCGGCTGGTTTGGCTCTTGGCCGGAAGTTGCTGGGACAGATCCGCAAGTCCCACCCAAGCAGGCTGAAGCCGGTCTTTCCAATGTCAGAACGGACCTAGTAATTCTTTCTGGTGTAACTCTGAAGCCCGAGCCCCTTGCCGAAGGGCCGAACCATCGGGGGGGGATCCAGGGGGNGGTGGCCAAAGCGCGCCAACAAATTCCGCCTTTATCCGTTTCGGCCTCGACTTGCCCCCAGATCCATTCCACATTTCTCGACGCAAATCGGGTGTCGCCGGAACCAGGGATCCGCGTGGCTGAGAGCAGGCTGCAGGGCGGGCGTCTCATGGACGCCCTTCGTCCTNCGGGTCAACGGACCACGTTTTTCACCCTGGACCGGAAATCTTCCCGCATCGCAACAAGGCGTGACTGCTGGACGGTGGGCGGGGATCGCACCCTGCATGCTCGGTTGAAGGGTGTCAGTCTCGCCAACCAGCAGTGGTTGCCAGCCGCATGCCGGCGTGCTCAGGCCGTCGGGGACTTGGGAAGCAGCGCTTGAGGGCACGCTAGGGCGTTGCTGTTGGTCCTCGGGACTTGGCGTCGGTTACTCCGCCGTCGGGTGCGTTCCGGGCTGGTATCTTGTTGTAACGAAAGAGCAGCTCCTTGTCTGTCTCAACCATGGGGCTGACTGGTGCGGGCAGAGGTAGGGGACCCTGGAAGTGGCAAGCTGCGCCCAGAGCGTGTCCTGCTGTCCCAGACATTGGAAGTCGTCCGCATTGTTTTCCACCAGGACCAAGCCGGCAACAACCTCAGTCGATCATTGCAGGTCAATTGTCGATGAGCATGACAGACAGCGGTGCAGAAGGTATTGTGAGCACCCAAGTTCTTGTAGTCTGGCTCCCGGGTAGGCCATGATGAAGACGACAGATTCCGGGATTCAGGAACACCCGTCTCACGTATCTCCCCAGAGCAGCAGACACGAATGCAATTCATTGCGAAGCCATGTCGAGCTCGTGTCCCTGTGCTTTGACTCCCGCTTGTTAACTAGCGGCCTTGGCTAGCTTCCCCTTGAGGCAAGACTGTTGCACTCGATCCTGCCAACTGCCATGTGTACTGGATGGTGGTTCGCGGGCCTGCCCAGGTCACACCCCCTTGAGGGAGGTACCTGACTGAGGACATATGTTTTGGCTCGCCCCATATTCTTGATCCGCTTGACTGGAGACTTATGCCGATCATCCACGACCCAGCCGAGTCTCAGGCCACCCTCGATCTCGATGGCTTCAAGCTCTGCGGGCGCCGCCGGCCCCAAGCCGGACCAATACGCAGATCCCGCAGCCGTATCACCGGACCAGCTCGCCTTTCTCCCTCATGATAATGCCGGCCCCAAGCTCAACGGCGTCATCTGAGCCCTGACTGCGCTGTCCGGTCTTGTCCTTGGCTTGCGTGTCTACTGCAGGCTGAGCAGGCGAAAGGGGCTTTGGTGGGACGACGGATTTCTCATCGCCGCATGGGTGAGCATGACCCGGACCGAAAGGACTGTCACCAGCCCTTACTGATAGAGAAGACTTAGATCTGCATCATGATCGAGTCGGCCCTCCTGACAGCCATGACCGGGCTGGGATACGGGCTGCACATCTGGGACTTCGATGTCATGACCAACATGCCGCCCTTGCTTGTCATCGTCAATGTCGCCGGCACTTTCTCCGTTACGGCGGCCAGTTGGTCCAAGACCAGATTTGGCATCACCCTCTTGCACCTGACCGATGGCTGGGTCAAAAAGACGGTGTGGTTCATCCTCATTACCATGAATGGACATTGCCATGGGGCTTAGCGCCCTGTTTCCCTGGGTGAACTGCACGCCGGTCCGCAAGGCCTGGGATATGTTTGCTGTGGGAACCTGCTGGGATCCTAAAGTCATGGTGCACTACAACATTTTCTGGTGTTTACTCGGCATGTTCGGATATCGCCCTCGCCTTGCTTCCTTGGCAGTTTATCTCGGGCCTGCAGATGAAGAGGAAGGAAAAAATAGGCGTTGGCGTCGCTATGAGTATGGGTATATCTTGTGAGTTCACGTTGCACATGACCTTTCCTCCGTCTCCAGCCTTGATATCGTTTTGACCACTTCGAATCTTGCCAGCGCCGGAATTACAGGCCTTATCAAGGTCAGCCGGATTCCCAGGATGTTGTCGGATGACTTCTGTGAGTTTGACCCGTTCGGCAACGGGGAGATGCGCCGCTAACAAGGCCCACAGCCGATGGCGTTGATCTCTGGTACGTCCTGGCAGGAACCTGAGCGTTGGCAAAGTGGTATACTGTCGGTTATCGACACCTCAACAGGCTCTGGGGAAACGCCGAAACCACCGTCACTATCATTGCTGCCAGCATCCCGATGCTGCGGGTGCTGATCCGGGATGCGGCTGTTTCTCGACGGGGACACGCCACGAGCGGTGACTACTACAAGGGGGACCAAGCAATGAGCTCGGGGAAGCGTAACACGAGAGTTGTGACCATCTCGAGTGGTCCAATGGCGAGCGACGTCGAGATGGCGAAGCAAATCAATGACGACGACAGCGACAAGGGCATCCTCGACGACAACCACCGAGACGCCGTGAAGATGGGCCGGATTGTACAGACCAGCGATTTTGAGCTGAAGTACGACACGAGAAGGGATGTTGACAACGGGGGTCAGAGATGAGAGGCCACTCACCTCTGCCTATTTTCGTCCCCGGAAGTTTGTGTACGCCTCCGCCTCGGATGTTACACGGGCGTGTCAAAACAACCCCTAAACCTTGGTTTCTACTGATTGCTTCGTTGCTGCTGGTCAGGGAGATGACGCGGCAGATCTTGCAATACCGAAATAACAGCATCCTTTCTTGTCTTGATGCCGTCCTCTTATCTGGTTGGCGCGGTCTCCCTGATTTCGGCGTCGACACTCCGCCGTGAGTGTATTATCCTAACGGCGCTCGCACGTTAATATCCACTGAGAAATGCCCCTTTTAAGGATGCCAGTTAAAGCTCAGAATGTATATGTCGGCCTCAAAGTTGTCCTTTCGACGATGGAGGAATTCCCACTTGCACCACGCCTTGTTGGCTGATCTTCTTTATTACTGACTGTTGTCACACTTGAGCAAAGAGGATTGCGTCAAGTCATTGTCGGGGCTCGACCTCCCGAAATTTATTGGGCGACAATGGGATGCGCTTTCGGCGAGACAAGACCAGGTAAAAGTCTCAGCTCCTGCTTGTAGAGTTGCTAAGAGCCACCGAGAGACTAAGTGAATGATGGGAATATTAAGAGAAGACAGGACCGGTCAGGAAGGCAGACGAATTCGTGGATGTGCGAAAAACATCATCACATGCAGAGGCCTCAGCTCGAGCCTCGCGGGGTTGCGTGCGTGTCCTTCCTTGGAGGCTTGGACAGGATCCTGCCTGAGAAAGCAACATGAATTCAATCGATATTCAGCCGGGTATCAAACTCGCACCAAGTCCCGCAGATAACTGCACATACGCCCATCCAATGAAACATGCCTTCAACAGCCAATGCGGCCCAAACGCGGCACAACCTCGAGATTGATCCCGCTAGAAAGCAGCGTTGCTTTTCCTGACCAAACCCCTCGCTGCCAGGTTATACTCGGAGCGCCTCCGTATAATGAACGCGAGACCCAGCATGAGATCCGTCTGGCGACGAGCCGTTGCGTTATGCATCAGGGGACGGATCAAACGGCCGGCCAGGCGCTCAGCCGTCATCTCGTTTTCCTCGGCAGCATCGGCTATGTCGCCCCACAAGTTCAGAAGCAGTTTAAACAAGGCGCGGCCAGGGCCGCGAATGCCCATCAACGCCTCCTCCCAAAAGTCGAGGCCCTGGTCGAGACGCGCGCCACCGCGGACGGTGGCCTGGCGGGACAGGGCTATCCAGCGCTTGCCCACCGAATCGGGGATTACGGGCTTCGGCAGCTCCGAGAGGAAGAGAAGAACCAGGTCGGCAGCATCGTGGACAGTGAACAGCGACCAATCCAGCTCCTTGCCGTAGCTTGTCCCCGCCGAATTGAAAGTCTCTTTGAGCTTCCCTAAACGCAGCCGCTCCCCATCAACGCCGAAGATGTCGGGCACGTCCAGGCCGCAACTCCGGACATGGTAAACGCAGCGCAACACGCACAGGGGGTATTCGTGGGTGCTGCGAACCGAGGGCCCGCCGTTTCCGTGTGTGGTGTTCGCGATGCCCCTTGCAACCTGGATGCTCTGAGCCAAGGGCACTCCGAAAACGACATTCAAGCCCATTTCAGAGTTGTCGTCAACCGCCTGGAGGGATGGCCGCCTCAATCCAATACTCCGTAAGGTGGTGGACAACTTTGAACCGCTGCGGCGAAGTAAGCCGGTCTCGTGATCGCGGTGGCGCATCTCACCGCCCGAGGTCATCGGACGGGCCGGGGAGGGGACATCGGCTCGGGGGTTCTCCCACACGGAGTAGAGGACTTGGCCAAAGATGCTGCTTCTGCGGCTGTGTGCTCTGGTTTCGGGGCGGGGCGGGAGGTCATCCATCTGCTCGGGGAGTTCGGTCACGGGCGTGTAGTATGATGTTTGGGCCGGGCCCAGAGGTGACGCTGGGGAACTCGGACGATCCTGTGAGCTGCATGCGGGCGTGTGGCTCAACCGCGAGGCAGACCGCGGTGGGATAGCAGGTGCTCGGATGGGCATTTCGCTGAGTTCGCCGATAAACTCGCCAATTCCCCCTTGCCTGGACTCGAACGAAATACTGGCTGACGGCGGCGGTACTGTTGTTCGCTTCCCCGCCGAGAATCTGTCGCTGTCGTCGTAGCTGACGTCGATGGCGCTGTCAGGGCCGCCCCCCACCGAGGAGGAGCCACTGTGGTGGTGAGCGCGGAGTTGAGACTGAACGTAATCCCCTGCAGCAACAGCCTGTGACTGCAAAACATCGAGGTATTGTCCGAGTTTCGCCAGAGCCACACTATGCTGCGGATGCTGTTCGAAATCACTGGTGGCCTCGTGGATACGGGCTGTTACGGTCGCCAATTCGTCTCCCTCGTCCGTGTCATTGGAAGACGTAGGCCTTTGGTCTTCCGACGCGCCCTGCTCGGCCCCATCGCTCGCCCGGGGTTTGATGCTAGAAACTGGGAATCAATATCTGCTCTGCATGTACTCATCACCAGCAGGTGGGAGGACAGCTGTACTTACACTCCGACTAGGTCCGCTGCCAGACCAAAAACTAGATTGTACTCCCCCAACGTCCTGGACAAGACGGCAATGTGGTCACGGCTAGCCGACCAACGCGACTTCTTCTCCGCCCTTGAAACCTCGGGTCGATTCAGCAGGGAGATGCAACCTTCGAGCTCATTGACAAGGGCTAAACAGCTGTCAAGAACACCAGCAGTGTGCTCCGCCAAGGAAGGGGGGAAGAAGGCCGCGTCATATCGGAGCAGGTCCAGGACCCCATCCAGGGAATGCAGTTCGACGGATATGGTGTCGAACTCTGATCGGGATTCGCGCACTTCCCGCACAAACTTGCTGATGGCAAACGCCGTCTTGGAGATGGCATCGCTGGTGGCAGAGCAACCCGCATTCACGGATCTGTTGTCGTGGAAGATCATGTCAGCCGATAGCCGGGGCAGCCGGGGCGAGGTATCCGGGACTTGCATCCAATCCATGTCGGATAACGTCAACGTTAGAGACTCAGAGTGCAGAACAAGGAAGTGGCCTCAAGCGGGCGGAGCGATGGCCGACCGGGGCACTCGGTCGCCTTTCGAGGTTGCGGAACTTCAGACTTCTCCTCTGTGATCTGTAGATTCCGGTCCTGGCGGGGTTGGTTGGAGAAAAGGAGGGAGGGATTGTGGGCCACATGGCGAGACCCTTCAGCTGGTGGCCACTGATTTTCGCCCCCTGGCCCCTGGGCCACATGCACGGTCTGGTCTCGGCCTGGATGTGTCCAATTGTCCAAAGCTGAAACCCCTGACGGTCTAACCCGGGAAACGTGCATGTAATAGTCTGAGCTGAGTGGGTCTGAGGAAGATCAGCCCCAGGGCGGGCATCGGGCTGGATCCATGATAGACAACGCCGGGAAGCTTATCCCATCATCCATCACAGGCATCGAGGTTTCGGAATCTCGAAAGTCGGCTTATGACAAGCAAGCGCACAGCCTTGTTGTCTGCGCTCTGCAAAGATCGATCCCCCCTGTCTCTCCCGCGGGCCCCCACCCCAACTGCCTGGAAATGCGGGGAAAACGGGCAGCCGAGGAACTGACATGTGCCTCGCGTCGTGGGCCATGCTGTTGACAATATGTGACAAACGAGATTTCAGCGAGAATATCAACTGTCTCGACGAGCACACAACTCCAAACGTGCGCCAGGACATCGAACTGGCAGCCTTGGGTCTATTTCCGGATGGGACCTGGCGATTTCCTGGTCAGGGCCGCTGGTTGCTGGCCTAGATCCCATGTCGCACTGGACTACTGAAATATCCATGTCCCCGCCATGTCAAAACGCGGACCGAGACCCTAAAAGATTGTAATATTACCAGGGGACCTTTCCCAATGGGTTACTCAACCAATGAAACCCTTCTCAACATTCGATGGGCTCGTTTCATTGCCGGCCGGCATCGAGTGGCGATCCTCGCAAATGGAAACAGAAAACTGACAGCTGAAGAAGCCAGCTAATTAGACGGTTTACGTAGCCGCACGACATGGCCTTCACATCCTCTAGACGCCATCGACAGCGCTTCTATGTCACATGGCTGTGACCGGGTCTTGTCACCAACATGTCTCAGGTTGGTACCTCGGCATTGAGCCTGCTGCACGGCTCTCCCAGCGAAGGTGGAGGTGGTGTGCTCCCCGAATCCAACTTGCCGATTGGCCGACTTCCGCTGTAGATGCCATTTCCCCGTAACAAGCTTGGTATGGTACAATTCTGTTTCCGAAATCCCTCTTCCTGAAGAGTCCTTGAAGGGTGGCCCAGCACCAAACCTGCTAAGACGGGTGCATTCATAGTGTTAGTGAGAGTTCCTTAGCTATTCTCGAGGAATGTGTAGCTCACCTGCCCGAGGCGTGCATTACCTTGCTCGCCGTATAAGTTACCGTCGAGGCCGAAGAAGATAACAACAATGGAAGACGTCCGGATCAGTCGGCTTGGACTTTGGTGTCAGAACTCTGCTGATGACTTCAACCTCGAACAAGGACTGCACGTGTTCAAATCGCGACGGGGAATAGCTGAGGGAAACCCAAAACCCATTATCGCCCAGGCAGCGGTGCAATCCTTTCGCTAGAAGCATGAGGGCATCGCNTCCACCGCATCCAATGGCGTCGGCGGTGCTTTTGTCGATGACGACCTGATACCTGTCGGCCGTCTTCAGTCGTGTCGCGTCTGCGACGACGTACTTTGTTTTCACGTCGCCGAATCTATCCCGTTCCAACTGTCGACCTCGCTCCAGAGCAAGGGACTCATAATCCATATTCGTAACGCTGGAGAAACCGTGTTGACGAAGGTGGTTGTGTAGATCACTCGTCCCGGAGCCCAGATGTAAGATCGGAGCAGACTTGGCCAGGGGCTGGAGGTAGGGGAGGAGGATGCCCATGAATGCTGCGGACGAGATGAGCCATTCAAACGAGGTCTCGGTTGTGAATCGCTCGCGCCAGTAATTCTGTTTCTCAAAATCAGCCGGCATGACGGCTCACGAGCTTGTAAGAGTTGCCGACAAGGTACGGTTAAGAGTATAGCGAGACTTCGTGCAGAAGAGCTCATGGATTCGTTCAAATTTGCGCGCCGTCCCCGTGTCCACTCTTATGACAGTGTATCAGTTTATCCTGGCTGGATGGGAACCCACATCGTATCCACTGCGGCTAACCCAACGTACCCTAATGTTATGGGAATGTGTGCTGCCGCCGTGTCAAGCCCGTCAGTGGGAAACGCGATCGACAAGTGACGTGATACGTCCGCCTCAGGTTGACTTCCATTTCACCGCTCCCACCATGACTTTGAAGGGCACCCCTTCTTGTAAGTAGCTCACTGACTGGAAGCGATTATTCCTAAGGAGCTCATTTTGTCANTGAGTCACACCTGTATCTCGACANATAACTGGACAGGCAACGCACTCGGTCATGGCAACGAATCCCGTGGCGACTCGTCAGCGCCTGACCGACGCTGGCAGAGCTCAAGCTGGTATCGGATCGAAGTTCAAGATCGTGGCCCCACGGTAGTGTCAAACATGTCACCCGGTGACCAGGTGTGGAGACTGGATGGCCTGCCGAGCAGCTTCCCCTCTGTGGGGGTGCACCATCGCAAGCGGGCGAAACGCGCGGATTCAGATCCGAGATGAGGCTATGATCAAGGTTCGCACGCAAGTCCAACGCGGAAACAGGGGTGCATACATACCTTAGGTACCATTACTCGCATGCTTGCCCGACTCGCGTTGNGTTCTGCAAGGCGCTAGCTGCGGGACAATGTGGACAAGGTCACGTCGAACACGTAGCACGCGCTAGGCGGTGAAGGCGTTGAGGGGCACATCGAGGGGCACTCAGCTCTTGGCACTGCCCCTCCATCATGCTGCGAGTTCCAGGACCGGGCTCGGGCTCGGATATTTCAACCCCATTTTTTGAGGGAGAAGGGATGCCACTGGCACCAGGCTTTGAGAAGGGTGTATCTATGATCAAGATGGGAGAAGAGATCGGAATCGGACTCGAGGTGAGCGGGGTTGCGGGAGTGGTCACGCGAGGGGATGCTGCCGCGCGCGTGGTGCCACGGCAGGGGGTGGCAGGCCCAGCTGCGCGTCGCCTCCCGTCCTGGCATGGATTCGCCAGGGCACGCTCCAACACGGCAATGCCACCACAGCAAACAAAGTGGGCGGTCAACGGTGCCCGATCCGCAACACGCCACGGCTCCTCGCTGCTGCCCGAGAATTGCTAGCCGCCCCGCGTCTTCGTTGAGGGCCGTCTTCCGATTTCGGGTTGGCCTTACTCCGCCGGGTTTAAGAAGGGAGCCAGACCACGTCTCCTACCGTCCCCTCTTCATCGCTCATCTGCCTACCTACCTTCCGCTTCTTGTCCCGATCTCCCGAACCCACAGAACAACAACCATACCTGCCACTCTTCAACAATGGCCGCTGCTGTCGCCGTGCCCCTGTCCACCATCCATGGCGAGCTTGGCGGAGTGCTTCCCCCGAGTGCTGTCGCGCAGCACTCGCCCCGCCACGGGCGCAGCAGGGCCATGAGCGTGAAGGGAAAGGGAGGACAGCAACGCAGATACAGTGTGGTTGAGGAGCGGGATGTTACCCTGGCTAAGGCGTTGATGTTTGTCGTGAAGCGTGCTATCCAGAAGGAGGAGTTGGACGAAGGAGATGACGGAGAGTACCTCGTGGCAGACCCAGAAGGCTGGATTAGCGTTGGTGATGTGGTATGTCCTACTCCAGTCGGCGGGTCAAGCCCATAAATTTCGGATGCTGACCGCCGGTTTTGTAGCTCGCACACTCTCGCATCGCCGCCCTGACAGCGGACTTGGACGACATCCAGCGAGTCGTAGCGACAGCTACCAAAGCACGGTTCGACCTCCGCGAGGCATCCAAGGTGGAGGGCAAATCCGACGACCCGGCTTCCTGGCAAATCTCGCGCATGACTAACAAGGAAAGCGTCGCATTGCCCGTCCCAGTCGGCGACAAACTCACCACCGAAACGCCGGATCTACCGGAATTCGTCATCTACGAGACCTCGTACCAGGGATATCCCCTCCTTCTCGCCCTCGGCGCCATCACCAGAGCTCCGGGTGGCGGCCAATACCGAACATTCGTGCCGGTGACGGTGGACGAGGACGGGAACGAATCACGCCAGAACTCTGGGACAGGGGAGGCTGCCGAAGTCAGCATCTGGATCCCTCTGCGTGCGGCGCTGCAGGCGAAGCCGGAAATCACCTGGCAGCGCAGCGACGGCGGTATGATCATCACCGCCCACGAGGTCCCAAAGAGTCTCTGGAAGAAGGCGGTTGCTCGCCGGCCGGACATTGGCCTCTTGTTTGAGGATGGCGAGATCCGGAAAGAGGTCCCCATCAACCTACGCGGTAAGGGAGCCAAGGGCAAGGCTCGCAAGGGCAAGGGCGCGTTGAAGCGGGAGGGGAGCGGGGATGACTCTGGAAGCGCGAGCGAGGAATAGAGGCCTATGCCCTCCTTTGACGGGTCTCGCCCGGCATCCCGCGTAACTTGGGCCACCATGTTACACTGTGGAAAGGGGGGAAGTGTTAATCAGAGTAACCAAGAGCTTCGCCACGACCAGTACCTCTGGAGTCAGGAATAACGCTTGATAGAGTCAACGACTGCCTCGCTCTGGTGAACTTGGTCAATATTTGATACCACATCTCGTTACAGACATGTGCATACTTGTTAGGGCTGACCAGGTCAAGAGTGATGCTCCGTGAATCTCCTGAGGGTAGCCGCCCCTCGCAACTTCAATGTCGCCTCGGCGTTAGGATCCAACTTGTTCCCTGCCAAGTTGGGTAAAGTCTTTTGGTCAAAGCAGAGGCTTCAAGGTTGTGAGCACGAAGCAAGTCACACACACCCGACTGAAAACTGTGCTTTGCTTCTCACGCAGAAGGGGAAACGAAGGGTTTTGACTCTTCGATTGGGCACGTCTTCACCGTTGGTCATGCTTCCAGAATCCGACATCACCTCCGGCCGTCCACATCTTGGAAAGTTCTTCGGCTCAACTCTGGTCCCCTAATACGGCCTTCAGCGGGAGAGAAGCAAGCGAATCTGGATGGCACCAAGATTCGACGCAAGTGGCATGGGTCCCAGCTAGGCACCGCTATCCCTCCAGGCTGCCTTCTCTGCCTTCTCAGCCTTTGCCTCTGCATTCGCCTTCGCCTTCTCCTTCATTTGCTGCTCTACCATCCAGTAACCACTCAGTTCGTCGTGTTTATTTCCCCAGCCAGGGAGGACGTCATCTACATTTCTGACCCCGACATCCTTCATTTCGGTGCACATAGCTGCCCGGAAATCCTCGGTATAGTTTGGCTTGTACGTCGCGCCATAAAAGATGATGTCCACGTGCGCATGGACGGACGGATCCTCGTCCGTCCGCTCATGCTTGGGGCTGTACGTGGTACTAGTAGCGCCGCTTATCGACTATCAACTGGCCACTTTCCTGCTTGTACTCGTCCATGCGGCAAAGGGTGTGTCGGTGATGGCCTATGCCCAGTTCTGGGATCCCGAGCGGGCGATGTGTCGGGCCAGAAGACGGTGCGGTTTTCCTGGTAGACGCGCGAGTGGTGGAGGGTTGCCGGGTCGAGCACGGGAATGTTGTCTGAGTCGAGGAATAGAGACTCGGGAATTGCGAGTTGACGAGCGCTGCCGACTTGAGCTGGAAATGATATATCCGTCCTTTTTATACTGCGGACGATGTTGTGAGACATTGGTCTTCCGTATCAAGAAAAGTGGGCAGGGGATGACGAAGCTGTTAACACCATGGACATGTTGGCGATCATTGACCAGGAGATGGGA
>FJWA01006964.1_pt1 | contig 23158 bp, 21 predicted proteins | sample 1011891 | NCBI WGS metagenome assembly FJWA01 (sample SAMEA3912450, study PRJEB9761) | metagenome | biome: forest; material: soil | place: USA | collected 2011-06-22 | depth 0.1 m
CCGCTCGCCCTCCTCACCGTGCCAACCCACGCCCCCCTCCCCTCGGAAGCCCTCATCCGCGTAACCTGGACCTCCTCCTCCCCCATCGAGCTCCACCGCGCCGACGGCGGCCTGCTGCTCCCCGCGGGCGACGCGCCCGCGAATTTCATCCTGGGCTGCACCTTTGGCGGCGTCGTCGTCGCGCTCGGTGGTGAGGGGGAGAGTCACGTGGCCGTGGGCGACAAGGTGTTTGGGTTCGTGCAGGACGGGGATGCGAGGCAGGCTGGGTTTCAGGAGTATGTTACTGTGCCGGTGTGGCGGGTGAGTAAGGTGTTTGCGGGGCTGGGGGTGCGGGAGGCGGTGACGGTGTCGGGGAATTTGGTGACGGCTGTGCATGCGGTTGCGGAGGATTTGGGGTTGGAGTTGGTTTGGTAGGCCTCCCTTCTTCTCTTCCTTTCGTTAATGCTGTTGCTTGTTGTCGACGCGGAGGCGGGGATAGCAGACTGACGTGGGCTCCAGGCCCAAGCCTGAAGGGTGGACGCCGCCGGAAGCCGAGAAGGTGATTCTGATTTGGGGCGCGGCCAGTGGCGTGGGCATGTATACCCTGCAGGTGCTACGCCATTGGGGGTATCGGAATCTGGTGGCGGTTGCGAGTGCGAAACACCATGACATGCTGAAGGGGCTGGGGGCGAGGGAGTGTTTTGACTATCGGAGGGAGGATATTGTGGCGGAGGTGTTGAGCTACGTTGGCCGCACCCAGGGGGCGTCAGAACCAAAGGTGCCGTTTATCCTCGACTGCATCGGGTCTGTCGAGGGGACTCTGCGGCCCTTGGCCAAGATTGCAGAGTCGGGGAGCAAGGTGGCAATCATGCTGCCGGTCATCAAGGTCCATGCCAGCGAGGACCAGGCGTCGGAGCTTGAGATGGACGTCCACAGCGTGTTGCCGGATGAATGGAAGAAAGGGGTTGAGCTGAAAGGCACGAGGACCTTCTTTTACCACAAGGTAAGCAGCACCCGACGAGTTCACGACATTGCAGACGGGTTGACGCTAATGGCTTGACAGAACGAGTTCTTCAAGAATCACCTCCAGCCCGAGATTGTGCCCGCTCTGCTGGAACAAGGGGTAATCCAGCCAAACAAGACGCGGGTAGTGGAGGGCAGCACGTTCCTTGAACGAGCCCAAAACGCTCTCAACTTGCTCCGGGACCAGGCTGTGTCAGGAGAGAAGCTCGTGTGGCGGGTAGCAGAGGAAAATGACTGATCTGACCAAGATGTACAAGAGCTGTTGAACTTCAATTCACAATTTTGTCTTGATGACTGGTATCTTAGGGGTAAGAGGCTTGTAAAAGATGAACCCTTCTCTGAGTTAAGTCATGCTCAATTGGCCGAGCATGCCAAATAAGTCAGACTACTCCGTAACGGTCCTCTTCTCCTCTCCTTCACACCGGAGCCTGGCCGCCTAGGCTCGTTGCCGATCTGATGTTACCCCCGGAAGGAGATCAACCGAATGCGGGGATGATTGATTGGTGGCAGATTTGGCCTTTGGTAAATGCGCCATTCTACTGTTTGGCATTTGAGGGGCAACAGAAAGTCCAACAACTGCCGGCGGGAGAAAGTAACCCTCCTGGTTCCCTTTCAACGGTGAATGACAGCAGACAACTGCATAGGCTAGCGGGACTCTGACCAGATGACCGCCCCTAAGACCAACACTGGCTACATTGGCCAAAAGAGGAGACAGAGTGTATCCTCCGCATCGCCAAGGATGACACGGTTGAAGCATATAACAAGCCACCAACCCCAGGATGGCGGCTAGGTAACCTCATACACAGCACGTCCTTCTAACGCGGTTCCCAGTCTCATCAACTGGCTGTAGGGACGTATTCGGTCCTCAACGCTGCTTCTCGCCCGGTAACCGAGAGGAACGATGTTCAAATCCTTAGCGGCCGTTCTCCTCGGCCTTTCCGTCGCCAACGCCACCCTCACCTACAAAGGTGTGGACTGGTCGTCGATTACGGTTGAAGAACGTGCAGGCGTCTCGTACAAGACCGCTAATGGCGTCGCGCAGCCGTTGGAGAAGACGCTAGTGGCGAGCGGTGTCAACACCGTCCGGCAACGAGTCTGGGTAGGCCCCAAAGACGGCAACTATAACCTCGATTACAACATCGCCCTCGCCAAGAGAGCGAAGGCTGCCGGGCTCGGGGTGTACGTCGACTTCCACTACAGCGACACCTGGGCAGACCCTGCGCACCAGACCATCCCGTCCGGGTGGCCCACTGCCGTTGGCGACTTGGCTTGGAAGCTGTACAACTACACCCTAGATGCGGCAAACCGGTTCCAGGATGCAGGCGTCCAGCCCACCATCATGTCCATCGGAAACGAGATCACGGCCGGGCTGCTGTGGCCCACAGGCAAGACCAGCAACTGGGCCAACATTGCGCAGCTGCTGCACTCGGCCGCGTGGGGCATCAAGGACTCGAGGCTCAATCCGAAGCCAAAGATCATGATCCATCTCGACAATGGGTGGTAAGATCCCCAGGCCCTTGTTCCCCCGACCGCGCCGCGCATGCAGTACTAAGAAAGAACAACAGGAACTGGGGCACCCAGAACAACTGGTACACCAATGTGCTGAAGCAAGGCACCCTCGTGCTGTCCGACTTCGACATGATGGGTGTCTCGTTCTACCCATTCTACTCGGCCTCGGCGACTCTGGACTCGCTCAAGTCGAGCCTGAACAACATGGCGAATGCGTGGGGAAAGGAGCTCGCTGTCGTCGAGACCAACTGGCCAACGTCGTGCCCGAGCCCCAAGTACGCGTTCCCCTCTGACATCAAGAGCATTCCCTTCTCGGCCGCTGGGCAGACGACATTTGTCACCAACGTGGCCAATGTGGTGTCCTCGGTGAGCCGCGGGGTCGGGCTGTTCTATTGGGAACCCGCTTGGATCCACAATGCGAACCTGGGCTCGTCGTGTGCCGACAACACCATGTTCTCGCAGTCCGGGCAGGCCCTGTCAAGCTTGTCGGTGTTTCAGCGGATTTAGGGGCGTTGGAGGAGTAGTAGCATGAAGATGAGGTGTGCGCAGATATTCTTTCAATGAGATAATGCATGGAGTCCTGAAAATCAATCGCTTGATGAACGATGATGTTGAGCAATGGGATTTGCAAGGCATTGAGCCCTTCTTTCTGTCAGCATGTTTTGTTGACTTCCAGGTTGACTTGCAGCTGCAGGCTCCAGAGCTTCCAGGTTGCTGGACCCTTTGGTCGAGTCCCACTTGTCCGCTGCAGCCACAGCTGGCCAGCCACACCGCGCAGCCACCCACACCAATCACAGCCGACCGGGCGTGCGAGGGCACCGAACCCTACGAATTTTTGGAGTGGAGCCCCCAAAGCGGCAGCGATCCAACCACGCAGCTGCGAAACCCGCCCCAAGTCAAATCCACTCCATCATCGCGACAACCAGAATTTCGCTCTTCGATACCAGCATCGAACAGCGGAATCCGTGATCACCGACAACCGCAATCATGGCTGACAGCGGATACGTACGTGCCTCTCCTTCCCGATCTGCACGGTTTTCGGATGCGTCTCGACTCCCACCGCGACCCCTCGAACCGGCGAAACCACTCAGCGCTGGAAGAGCATTTGGCTAATGGTGGGAATGACAGAATGCCGAGGAGGCGGCGGAGTTGAAGAAGAAGAGAACCTTCCGCAAGTTCTCGTTCCGCGGCGTCGACCTCGATGCGTAGGTGCCCCCTTCTCTTACCCATGACACTACCACGACGGACGGACCGGGACAAGGAGGCTTTGGCACTTGGCATTGGCTACGGGAGGAGGGAAGGCATGTTGGGAGGGAGGAGGGAAGGGGACTAGGCCACGGTCAAACTCGAGATGGGCAAAAGCAAAGGCGCTGACAACGAGTCCCCGCACAGCCTCCTCGACCTCGGCTCCGATGAGCTCCGCGACGTCGTGCACGCCCGTGCCCGCAGAAAGATCAACCGCGGCCTCAAGCGTCGCCCCATGGGCCTGATCAAGAAGCTCCGCAAGGCCAAGCAGGAGGCCAAGCCCAACGAGAAGCCCGACCTCGTCAAGACGCACCTCCGCGACATGATTGTCGTCCCCGAGATGATCGGCAGCGTCATCGGCATCTACTCCGGCAAGGAGTTCAACCAGGTGGAGATCAAGCCTGAGATGGTTGGCCACTACCTTGGCGAGTTCTCTATCACATAGTACATCCCTCTCTTGCTCGGCCATAGCCCTCCAGAGTTCCGGTCACTGACACTCCTCCAGCAAGCCTGTCAAGCACGGTCGGCCAGGTATCGGTGCCACGCACTCTTCTCGTTTCATTCCTCTGAAGTAAGGGCTCTGGGATATGGGTGGTTCTTGCATTCAGTCAGTCATGGATTCGGCGAAACGGGACACGGTTCTGCTCATGGGGCGTTGAGCGATGCGCAATGCCGAGACGCGCTATCTTGGAGGGATCCCGAGATAGTCCATTACCAAAAGAGGAGCAATTCGAGTACTGCAATTCGGGGGGTCGATGACACACAAATGACGCACACAACAGTTCCGGGGTGAATATGTTAGTTTTGCTTAAGAAGAACTTTTGATACCATTTCACTCGGGCTTCTGTTGTTGCTTGGAAGAAGGACTTTGCTACCCTTTTCCTCCGACTCTCTCTCTCTGAGGACTCTATTCCAATTCACAAAACCCCACACAGCGACCCCAACTCCCCCAAGTGCCCCAGCAACCCCCCCTCCCGACACACCTCACATGCACAAGCAAACCCCTTCTCCCGCTTGCCGTAGTCCCAGGTCAGCTGCTCCCCGGCGCGGATCGCCCGCCGCGCCTGCACGCAGATGTGCCGCGGGCGGACAAAGTGGGCCAGGCCGGAGGGGCCGATGCGCCAGGTGCAGTTGGGGCCGCCGCGGGCGGTGCTGGTGCTGGTGCTGCTGGTGCTGGGGGTCAGGGTCGTGGGCGTGCAGCAGTGGTTGATTAGCGAGGCGAGGAGGTAGATGCATGCTTCGCGGGTGGTGGTTGTGGTGGTGGCGGTGGTTCTTGGTGCTGCCGTTGTGGTACTGGTGGCGGGGGGCGGGAGCTGGAAGGCGTAGTGTTTGAAGAAGTCGAGGCAGGCCGCCCGCGCCTCGGGGGAGGAGGTGTTGGGCGCCGGCTGGAGCGGCCCCGTGTACGCGGCGTATTGCTCGGCGGTCACGGTCGAGGGGGCGAGTTGTAGCTGGCTGCGGGCGGGGACGAGGTTCTGACCCATCGCGGCCGGGGAGGAGAGCGTGGCGGTAGCCGAGGTGTAGTCGACGGGCGCGACACCGAAGCGGGCTGCGAGGGTCGGGAAGGCGACGGCTGTCACGTCGTGGTGCGCCGTGAGGGCGGCGCGGTAGGCGGCCACTTGGCTCTGCATGAGGGCCTGGTCTGCCGCGAACACTTCGTTGAAGCGCGCCGTCATGAGGGGCGCCTCGTGGAAGATGAACTCGTCCTTGGCCAGGTCGCGGGCGGCGAAGAGGCCATAGCCGACGGCGGGGCTGACGAAGCCGACGCGCACAGCGGGAAGTTCGAGAGGGGCTCTGCCGAGGAACTGGGAGGGCGCCTGCCGGGGGTTAGTTGAATGGAGGGACGCGGAGCGGGCGTGAGAAGCCCGGCACTATCGGCCCATCGAGCCGGCGTTGTGACATGCCTTGGCTTGCTTGGAGGCATCAAACACTTGATTTGCGACTGTGCCCATGCTGGTGTCAAGTGCGCTTGCGGACGTTGGGCGGCGGTCGGAGTGCGGGAGCCCGCATTGGGCTCTGGATTCGCCGAGTGCGCGAGACCCAGAGGCCTCGGAAACGCGGGCTGTCTAGGAGCGATCGGATGAGTAAAGGACAAAGCACAAGGCTGCACAAGGCTGCAGGCCAAAACAGGTGCAGGAAAGGGCGTGGGGCCGCGGAGGGTTGCTTCGGCGTCTAAGGCAGGGTAAAGTTTCGTGTGTATGGAGGTATGTACAGGACGGCACCGTGCCACAACGTGGGGTATTATCGGCACAACACAGACCCCCAGCCGTATTGTCTCGCTACTGGGAAGCCTCGGCGGCCAGTTTCCTCGCCTTGCGCGCCTCGTCGTCGATATGCTGCTGCTTGTAGTGGGCAACGACCCGGTCAAGGTTGGCGTAGTGTCCGGCCGGGACGTTGAAGGGCGAGCCCGTGGTGAAGACCCTGTCACGTGGTCAGCATGTGTTACACCAATGACAGACAGGTTGCGTCGGAGAGTGCCGTGTCGGTGCTGTGCATCTGGGGGTTGCCCGTGGGGGTCCTCGAAAAGACGAGGGGTGGCTGGAGGAATCGTTGCGAAATCGAGGGTGCTTCGTTGGGGGGCCGAGTCGAGGCGGGACGGGACACGACAGGAGCCTCATTCGCCAACAACCCAACCCAGATATCCCCAACAAAGCACCCAATCCGTCGCGAATCCCACACGCACTCCTTCGCCCAGACATCTTCTGGCTCTCCCGCCCTTCCGGCCGTCAAATCCTTGTAAGAAATGATCACATACTCGGGGAATTTCAGCTCGTGGTACTTGCTGCGCTCGACGCCGTAGAGGAGATGCCTGTCGTGGGCGGCTTGCTCGAGGGCGGCCGTCATGAGGTGATTCTTTGTCTCCCACTCGGTGCCGTAGTTGGACAGCTTCTCGAAATACTTGTGCACTGCCGACAGTTCGCCGTTCGGGCCGGGGCGCGAAACCTGGTAGACGACGAAGGAGCCGAGGATGAGGGCACCGGTGAGGTAGACGGAAGGGGTCTGTCCCAGGCTGTTAGCTCCTAGCCCTGCCTCTCTTCCTGTAGACTGCCAATGGCAGCTCCGAGACGCGGTGGCGACGTACTGCGATCGATTCCTCGACGGTGTGCGGGGCTTCGTGGTGGTGGTGGTCGTGGCCAGAGCCGTACGACCTGGTGTTGCGGGGCGCCGATGGTCGGGCTGTGCGGGCTTGCCGGGCGAGCTGGGCTGCCCTCTGTCTGAGTGCCGACATGGTGGATGTGGCGGCTGGCGCAATCGCAATCGAGCGGTGGAGGGAGGGGGTTATTGCTGTGGTGATGACGATGGACGGCTCTGAATTCGAGGTCGCAATCGAAGTCGCAGATCGACGGCCGCACAGTCGTCGCTCGGTGCTCCTCCTGGCTCGGTGCAACGTGCGGATTCCCACCGTTAGACGGTCGGAAAGCGGCAGCCGGCGGGTTGCGAGGCGGGTCGAGCGATTGGGTTGTGTCGCTTCCCAGAGACAGCTGCTCGGGAGGGTTGCTGGTGAGCGACTAAGAATTGGCGTCAGTTGGCGATTGAGGGAGCTTCGTGATGCTGCCGCAGCTTGGCCATTCCCACGTGACTTGAAACTCTGGGCTGCGCTTACGGCGTGTGCAGCCAGGCGCGGCAGGGCGCTTGCGGGCCAATCAACAGCTGCCCCGTAAAGTGCAAGCGACTCTGGCAATTGTTAGTGAATTCAAGAAGAAGGAGGAGGAAGGAGGCAAAGTCGGTCTTCGAAGCATCAAATCTGTCCTTTCTTTCGCTTTCGATTGCCGAGTCATTGGGTCATTGAGTCATTGCGAGACAAGAGGCCATGCTGCTTCCAGGATTGGGACATAGATAAATACGTATCCTGTTGCGATCAGTCAGAGACTCCTCTCATCCCGTTCCTTACACCGACCACGCCACACACACACACCTTCTCTCACACACACACAATGGCCAAGTCCCGGCTCAAAATTCTGCCCATCAACCTCCTCGCCCTCACCGGCCTCATGGCCTGGGTCGCCGCAGCCTCTGCCGGTGAATCCGTGCCCCCGCCCTCACCCTCGCCCTCCGCCGACGTCGATCTCATCTGCCACACCGACAACCCGGCAGAGTGCTACCCCAAGCTCTTCCAACCGACCGATGAGTTCCAGATCGTCCACCCGGANCAAGACCTCCCACTCGGNCTCCACGTGCGGNTAGACGTCACCACCGGCCTCAGGGAAGCCAAGATCAACGTTCCCGACGAGTACGACCCGGCACTCGCTGGCCTACCCGTGGACTCCTCCGTGGTGATCGTCGAACAAGACCAACAAGCGGAACCCGCCCAGCCCGCCATACCGCGCAACGCCCCGGCCTACGACAAGGTCGGCAAGGTCAAGACGCCCAAACCCGCCGCCAACCCCGGCGAGGGCAGCGCTTTCGCCCAGTCCCTCGCCATGATCAAAAAGGGCCTCGACATGGACGCCGCCCTGGAAATGCTCGAGGACATCTCCCACGACATCTACTACGGCCTCAAGATCGCCGAAGACTACGACACCCTCCACGCGCTCCTCTGCCTCTCCACCTCCCCAACCCAAGCAGCCGACACCACAACCCTCCACCGCGCCCGCCTCGCCTCTCTCACCCTCGCCTCCACCTTCCAAAACAACCCCTCCGCCCTCGCCTCCCTCGAGCACCACTGGCCAAAGCTCAGCCCCTCCCACTGCGCCCACACCCCGACCAACCCCTTCTCCACAGCAATCTTCACCCTCCTCCCAACCACCACCACGTCCACCTCTACCGAAACAAACCCCGACCCCTCCCTAACAAAAGCCCGCACCAACCTCCTCTCAGCCCTCCTCAAATCCCCCCTCTTCCGCACCCCCTTCCTCGCCTCCCCGGCACCCTCTCACCTCCTCCGCGTCCTCACCACCGCCGCCGACAAGACGGAATGGCAGCCCGCACAGCGCGCCGCAGCCTTCCTCCTGCTCGATAACTTCCTCGACGCCGACATGGGCGCCACCCTCGGGGAGTGGCCCGCCGCTAGGACAAAACAGCTCTCTGACGGGGAGTGTGCGGCGCTTTTGGGAGGGGGGGAAGATACAAATGGGGCGGGGAGGGAGGAGGAGTGTTTGTTTTGGCTTGTAAGGGGGTTGAAGGACAGGTATGAGAGCGAGGGGGAGGGGCATTGGAGTCGGGCTTTGGAGGGGAAGTTGAGGGGTTCGGAGGGGAGAAAGGGAGGTTGGGGGTGGGGGGGCAAGAGTGAGTTGTGAGGATATAAAGGATGTTGGAGTTGATTGATTTGAATTGCTTGTTTTGAGGGGGATACCCTGTTGGAACACGGATAGATGGCGTGTTTACAGCTTGGAGCATGGATAGATGGACATGGCATAACGGACGCGTCGGTTGTATTATCTTGTGGACTAGCTGTTGGCCGAGTGTAATACACACACACACCACTGGCATTTCCGGGCCTTCAGTAATAAGCCCTCCGTGCACCCGGATGGGTTGTCGTATAGCTCGGCGGTAACACAAGGGGTAGGCATGGCTAACTGCAGCCGGCACACGGTGAGCGGTGTCTCAACTTGAAGAGATGAGGCGGTCTGAGCTCAAGAGACCCCAGTCCAGCAACACCCAGCCATCGAATCGGAGAACCACCCCGCCCACGACTTGTGTGACGGCGTACGCACGCAAACTCGGGCCGACGAGACCAGCAGGCAAAACACTTGCAGTTTGAGCACCCGCCAGCACCCGCGGCAAGGGGGACTTCCTCACACCCCGTCACGCATTCTCGTGTGACAACACCACTGGTTCTCAACGTCCCAACACCCAGACACTGTCGGTCCACCAGCCGCAGCCACCAGAAATAGACGATGCATGCATGCAATTCTCAAGACGCCGACGCAGCCTAAATGCCCCGCCGTCTACCTCTGCGGAGCACAACTCGCCATGGAAAGCATCGATCGTCTCGCAGAACTGAGCAAGGCGTCGTCTGGACCACAACTCCGTAGCCCCAAGGAAACCCGGCCGAACCATCCCCACGACGCCAAATGTGTAGAAAGACAAAACAAGACGCCACTGCGTCAATTCAAGACACTACGCGGTAATCTAACACCCTCGACGAAACTCAGACACCTGAGCTGCCCCTGACACTGTCGGGACCACCCATGCGATGAAACCATCGCTAACAACATCTCTCGCTCTCTCTCTCTTGCTTGAAAACGCAACGCAACTTGACGGGTCGGCGTCCTCCCAGCTGGGGAGACAACCCGGTGGGGGGGGAAAAACTCAAACATTTTCTTCGCGCTTGACCTTTGCGTACCAAAGGTGGGACTTTCGGGTGGGCGCAAGGGGGAGGCGGTAGTATTGGCTGTGGTCCCCACGAGGAGCGGTCGGGGATGGCTACTCGCTCGGCCTGACGCCTGTGTTACCAAAGCCGCTGAGGTTCCAGCCGGAGTACTTGGTATCTGACGAGACAGGTGCGGGCGGGATGGGAGGCAGGCCATGGGCGGGCCGGGGAGGGAGGTCGGCGTGGTGGGCCGGAGTGTTCTCCTCGGATTCCTCGTCGGCGGCCGGGTGGTCGAATGACTTCTTGTGAATGACGCCCCGGTCCTGCAGGTACTTGAGCGTCTCCACGATGGCGAGGTCTTCCTGGTCCTTGTCATTCAAGACGAGACGCTGCTGCAGAGTCATGCGGCCGCCGTTCTGCTCGCGCTCCTTAAGGGCGGCTTCCCGGACTGTGGGGTCGTGGACGAAGCGGCACTTGCCCCGCTTGCCACACGTGCCTCCGGTTGAGAAATACTTGCAATGCCTGGTCGGATCCGCTTTCCTAGGCGGCGGAGGGACGTTGCTCGGCTCCTGACGAGTCGACATGACTTCAGGCTTCTCGTCTTCGGATTTGACATCACTCGTCGGGGACAGGCTGAGGTCGATATCTCTCATGTCGTCGCCTTCGTCCTGCTGTTCGCGCTTTCGCTTGATGCTCGACTCGACCATCTCCAGCTGCTTCCGCAGCTTCTCGGCCTTTTGCTCCAGGGATCTGTCTTTGGCATGGTTGGAATCGCCATTGTGGGCCTTGGCAGCGGCCTTTCTGGCCTCGGTTCTGCTCTTGGTCGGGAACCTGGCGCGGCGCTCGGCAATCCATGCAGCGAGCTCGGACGAAGACTTGGGGCTGGGGGTGGGTGNGTGGTGGTCAGCATGGGGTTCGAGCAGTGTCGCGGTGGAGGGGACATACTTTGGAGCATCGGCGCCATACATGTCGTTGAGACGCTGCTCCTCGTTCTCGTCGTCTTCGTCGGACTCGTCGCCGGGGGTCAAGCCAAGGGTATTGGTCTTGCGCTTCTTTTTCTTGCCGGCAGACGCAGCATCAGGCTTCTGATGCTGGGTCGGAGGCGTCTGGGCGGNCCCTTTGCTCTGGTTGTGGTTGCGGCCGCCGCGGTTCTTNTCGCCGCCAAAGTGAGGGCGGGGCTTGGACTGATGAAAGCCGCCGCGGCCGTGATGGCGAGCGCCATGGCCGGAATGGGCATCGAACGACGGAGGGGAAGGCACATAGGGAGCTGGAGGCGGGTAGCCTTGGTAGGGGGCAGGGTACTGTGCCGGAGGAGCAGGAGGTCCGCCGTATGGGTATGGAGCGCTCACTGGAGCGGGGGCTGGCTGGTGTTGGTTGCCATCGAATCCCATCCGGATCGGAGGACCCATCAGCTGCCCCTTTGGGCCGCCTCGATCATTGTAGCCGCCTCGATCGTTGTAGCCGCCGCGTCCACCACGTCCGCCGCCGTACGCTCCGTGTGCCGGGGCAGGCTGTGCATGAGGACCCCAGTTTGGGTTGGGAGGACCGTTGACGGGCTGGGCAGGCGGGTAAGGCTGGCCGTAGGACGGCTGGGGAGCGGGTTGGTATTGGGGTTGGGCACCATACGGCGGCGGTTGCTGCTGATAGATCTGAGGAGCATAGTTGGGATGGTAGTTCTGGGCTGGCAAAGGAGCGTGCGGTGCACCCTGTGGCGGGTGTTGCTGGCCGTGGTCGGGGTGCCACTGCGGCTGCTGCTGGGGCGGCTGGGGATAGCCGGGCTGGGCGGGAGGGCCGGCGTATGGTGCGGGAGTCTGAGGACCGTAGGCAGGCTGCTGGCCGTAGCCGTAGCCGGGGTGGTGCGGCTGGTGGTAGCCACCGCGATCGGGGCCACCGCGACCTCTAGCGCTGTGGCCGCCACGCGGAGGACCGTACGAGGGATAACCGCCCGGGCCGCCCGCGGGTGCCGGCGGAGGCGCCGGCGGAGGAGGACCGTAGTTGTACGACATGGTTCTTCGGTTNGTTGGCTGAGANTTTTCTGCGTGAAGTGGAAGCCGGCGGGGTCTGGTCAGATGGAGCACTTNGGCCTGGTCGACTTGCCAGGAGCAGCTNGGAGCCCAAACAGCTGATCGGAGGCGTCTTTCACTTGAATTCCGAGACCCTCGACGACCTCGAAAAAGAACCCACAAAGAAAAAGGAAGAACAAGAAGAAAATTGAAACGGGGGCGCAACCCGGCACGTCGATGGCGTCCGGAATGCCGAGATGCGGGGATGCAAGTTGAATGCGTGGGCGTGTTGGCGTGGTTTGGGAGGGAAGGAGGGAGGTTTGGTGGAGCGAGGACGTGAAACCCAACACAGATAAATCATTCACACCGTGTGCATTGACTGGGCGGTGAAAGCTGCGGCAGGGGTGGCGTGGCAGAATCTCTGTGGGGCGCGTCAAGCGTTGAGGCGTGCAGGGGGTTTCTTGAGGGCGCGGGCTCATCGCGGGGCCCGAGTGGTATGAATTTTGAGGTGAAAGTGACTGTCCGTAATCCATGAATCTCAAAAGTATTGCCTTGAACACCCAAGGTACAGCAAAGCTTTGTTGAACTACCTNTCTAGGTCACTAAGCTTGTGATTCTCCCTTCCATCTCTTGTTGCCCACCACTTCCACCTAACGATACTTGCTGTGTATCGCATTCCTAAAGCTTGCAGCGGCTTCTTCTATTCCTGTCACAACGTTACAGGGAGACCATTCACTCTGCTCCGTACCCAAACAGCATTTCCCTGCCGGCAGAGCGAAAGTTAGCCGGCACCTCATTACCTCTGGAATACATTACCAAGAAGAGACGCACACAACAGAAATGTTCATCTTGGTCAGCGAATTGCTCCCCATATTTCGAGTCCATCGTGCTAACACGGCGCGCTGCGGACAGACGAAGATAGCCGACCTCGTGCAGATTGCGCCCGACGATTTTAGGAAACAGAGCCATGTAGCAATCGAGGACAATATCAACGCCAAATATGCCAACAAGGCACGTTTCCCTCGTGGCCGCCTCATTGGCGCACCGGCATCTAACTGACCCTCCCCTGCAGGTAGTGCAAAAGATCGGGCTCTGCATCTGCCTCTGGGACATACTATGGACGTCTGAGGGCTTGATCGGGCAGGGTGACGGCATGGTCAACGTCAATGGTGCGCATTCCAGGGGTGTTCTTGATTGTCTCGTTGACTAACACGGCATTGATACAGTTGAGTTCCGCATGGTGGTGTTCCGGCCGTTCAAGGGAGAGGCCATCGCAGCACGCATCGCAGACCAGTCATCCGAAGGGATAAATCGTCAGTTCCCCCCGGCACAGCATTTCTGTCTCCTTTCTCCGGTGATACTAACTGCCTGGCCTGCAGTCGCCACCGAGTTTTTTGACGACATTTTCATCCCCTGGACCGAGTTGCCAGAAGGCTCCGAATTGTAGGTTCCCCCCTTCCCGGCTTTTCTGTCGCCAACCCAACCCAAAGCTAACGTGCCACCAGCGAGCCATCCGATAGCCTCTGGGTGTGGAAGGACGAGGACCAGGTCATGTACTTTGACAACAACGAGATGGTGCGCTTCAAGGTTATCTCAGAGGAGTGGCACGACCAGACGCCTTCGAAGCCCGTCGAAGTCGTCGAAGGAACCGAAGAAGAGCCTGCTCCCACCAACTCCAAGCCGCCATACAGGATCACGGGGTCCATGAGCGGGCCAGGTCTCGGGTGCTGTCTGTGGTGGGAGTGATGGGTTGGCGAGGTGTCGACGGGGATTGGAGGAGAGGATAATATGCTCTGCATGTCGGATGGCGGTCTATGGGGCTCGATATTTTACACCTTGATACCCTCGAGAAGACGCTGCTCGACGCCGTCCAGGACAGAATGGTGCTCAATGACGGCAAGGTTCTCAGCCTCGGCCAGGAACTGCTTGTTGACGTCGACGCCAGGGCCAAACATCTGGCCCGTCTGGGGGCCCATCTGGTTCATCTGCTGCGCCATTTGGCTTGCGGCTTGGACATGTCAGCAAAGATGTAGGATAGACGGCACAAAAAAAAGATGGAATACATACCATTCTCGCTGCCCAGCAGGAAATTGAATACGGGCTGCAGGCCAAAGATGCACAAGAAGTACCAGCTGATGCTCGACATCCACCGCGGATCCATGTCCTTGGTGGCCACGCCGGCCTGGAGCATGCTCTTGAACTTGATGGTAAGGGGGAACGGCAGTTTCACTATCCAAAGTCAGCTCGGGCATCCAGCACCACACACACCACAACCCACGGAGGGCACGCACTAATCACATAACCAGTAAAAAAAGCATTGATCCAGCCCATGATCAACGAGTTAGGGACGATCATGGCCATCTGGTTCTTCATCATGCCCATCATGCCCTCCATGGCGCCGGGGTCGCTCAGCGGGTTCGGCGGCGGCTGGCCGCGGTTATCGGGGTCCTTGAGGTAGGCGCCCGACTCGTAGGCGGTGATCAGGGCGTCGCGGCGCGCGGCAAAGGACGGCTTGGAGAGGACGTGGTAGTTGCCGCGCACGTTGATGCCGTGGAGGAGGGACCGCTGCTCGCGCGTCGTCCTTTGGTCGAGCTTCTTGGGGGCCGAGGCCATCAGGACGGTCGCATAGTGCCGGAGGATGCCGGTGAGAATCTGTAGACGTTTGGCGTGAGCTTCTCTAGAGGAAGAGGCGACGGTAGAAAGGGTAGGGGGCAAGGGGCAAGGGCCGGCCGTACCATGACGATGGTGATGGGGAAGAGGATCCAGTAGCTGTCGTCAAGGTCGGCATCGTCAGCAATTGAACAGCTGCACCATCAAAATCGTGTCCCCTACAATAGCTGGGGATCCCTATGGATCGTCTGCACCGGTACCTGCGCCATCTTGTCGAGCTCGCGGGGTGCTTTGCGCCGAGAGAAGCGTCTTGTTAGGGTGGTGATGGTGGTGTTTGCGTTCCTCGGACGCTCGAGAGCTGTCGTCGCGCAGGCCCGCCTGAAGCTCGGCCAAGCACAGGCACGGCAGGGCGTCGGACCCCTGTCTGCACTCGCAGTTGCCGACCACGAGCCAATCGGAGGGGAGCAGGCAGCTGCCCAAACTCCAAAGGCGCAGGTGGCCTTTCACGATTGATGAAGCTCCGTCCCTGTCTGCCTCGCTCAAGCGTGCTGACCTTCAAATTCCAACCTCAACAACCTCCCTCCACCACCATCCTCCCAACCCCGTCATAATCGCACTCGGAAGTCAAAAACCCACCCAGCCAGCAAAATGGCCTCCCAAGAAAAAATCACCGTCTACAACCTCGCAGGTAACCAACCAACCACCCTCCCCTCCATCCACCCAAATCAAACCCCAACCTTGGAACTAAACATACCCCCCCCAAAAACCAGACCTAAAAAACACCACCGACGACGCAATCCCCAACTACCTCAACTCCCTCTCCTTCACCCAATCCCACACCCTCACCAACACCCGCCTCGCGCTCGGCTACTCGGCCCTGGCCATCGCCTCGGCCTGTTTCGCATGGGACTACAAACTGGGCTTCGACTCCACCAAGCACCTCACCGCCCTCGCCGTGGCGCTGTACACCCTGCTCAACGGCGCGCTGACCCTCTGGGTGCTGTACGTCGAGCGCGGCACCGTGTACGCGGGCACGGCGCCCTCGGGCGAGAGCGTGCGGATCGCGACGACGACGCGGAAGAACGTGCCCGAGTATATTGTTACGGTGGAGGTGACCGGCAAGGGGGGGAAGAAGGAGGTGGTGGAGGTGCGGAGGGGGTTTGCCGAGTGGTTTGACGCGGCGGGGAGGTTCGTGGCCGCGCCGTTTCAGGCCATGTTGGCGGGGAGTGTGGCGGTTGTGGGGAGGTGCGATCCTAAGAGGGCCGCTGCGCCGGCGGGGGGGCAGGGTGACGTGACTGGGCAGGCGGACGCGGTGTATACGGCTGAGATGTTGGAGGTGTTGGCGCAGGCGAACGCGAGCGTGGTTGGGTCTGCGGCTGAGGAGGCGTCAGGGTCGGAGGTGAAGAAGGGGGGGAAGAGGAGGAAGGCGTGAGGTGGTGAGACGGACTGATGGGGGGTGGTGGTGTTGGCTGTGCGATACGGGATGCCTGATGGAGGGGACTCGGCCGGAGGAACAGACAAGACTTCGGGTTGCAAAAATATTACAGATGAGTCGCTTTGAGGCGAGGAAAGAAATTATACCCATGGTCTTGATGCTCCTTGGTTTCACAGGCGCTGCTCTAAATGCATCTATTCAAATCAAGCCCGAAACCCAAAGTCATGGCCACAAACGACTCACCAAATTCCCCATTCCCCAAACTTCCGCCAGTCCAACCTCCCAAACCTCACACAACAATCTTCGCCCAACTCGCCCTCGCCCGCCTCGCAACCTCCCTCACCTTCCTCACCCCATCCCCGCACGCGACCGCCAACATCCTCTGCGCCGCGGGCGCGTAAGCGAGTACATGCCGCTCCTCAAACCGGCCCGGAATCGCGCCCAGCACCTGCAGCGCGAGCCTCCGGCACACCACCGCCATCTGCTGCAGCTGCAGCCCGCCCTCCTTTCTCCGCGCACATTCCTGGTACACCGCGGTCGCGCCCCCAGTCACCTCTCTCAAGTACCCCCTGATGGCGTCCGGCTCGTGCGCGAGGATCTCGGCGAGGATCTCGAGCGCCGAGACGGTCTGCGCCCCGGCGGCCTCAGGGGTCGAGATACCGGCGCGGTTGGTCAGCGCCGTAACGAGGAGGCGGAGGAGGAGGGGCAGGTCGTCTTGGTAGACTGTGAAGGGGCAGTTGCCGGCGACGGAGAGGACGGCGAGGCGGTGGCGGGTCGCTGTGTGGTTGTCTCCCGTGGCGACGGGCTGGGCGGTTTGCAGGAGGGGTTTGGCGAGGTGGCTGTAGGCCCATTGTTTGTAGAAACGCTTGACGACGGCGTGGTTGTCGGGGGTGAGGAGGTCGTTTTGCTTGACGATGAGGCCGAGGGATTGGGCGAGGATTTCGCCGTTAGGGTGCGGGCTTGCTGCGGTTTGGTGGAGGGCCGGGATGAGGGCGAGGACATGCTTGTCCTGGCGGGCTGCGGCGCCGGCGATGACGCTCATGGCGATGCTGTTGTAGGCGCGGAATGTGTCTGGGTCCAAGGGAGATGAAGCCGTGGCCTCGTTCAGCCAGTTGCCCCAGAAGTCGAGCACCCGTTTCATCGCTAGAGATTCAGGATCCGAGGTCGACGAGCCACCCTTGTACTTGTTCGCAAGTATGGCTCCGATGGCTGACCGGATGTCGCTTTCTCGTGACGGAGAGGGGCCAAACTCGGAGGTGTCGCACATGAACTGCTCCGCTTGGCCACCGGGGGCATACTGCAAGCGCTCATTAGTCAAGTCTACCAGCACTCGCAGAAGGTATCATCACATACCAGTCCAGCCAATGCACCTGGCCGCAACCCCTGGAGCATCCCAAGCGTCAAGAGCCCATTCACGGGGCTTCGAGAGTCCCCTTGGACTTCCGTCTTGTCCGGAGCCCGGAAGAAATTGAAAGCCTCGTGCTGCAGGTTGCACGCCACCTGCAGCTTTTCATCAAGGCTCCGGGTCACCAATGCTGCCATTTGCGAGAGCTGGACAAGAGCTCGCTCGCACCACGCTGATGTTGGCGCGGAGGATGCCGACCGGTACAGATACCGCACGGTGAACAGGCTTACTTGCAGGAACTGGCCGTAGACAGCCGGATCATCCTCCTTCAGAAGAGGCAATGTTGCGTTAGGGGCCCCGTCTCCGTTCTGTATTTGCAGCAGCCAGTTATCTGGCAGCTGACTGAACTCTTCCACCCAGTTTCGGTCACCAGAAGCGTGGGGAGCAAGCGCCTTCCCATACTTGGCTTCGCAGGCCTCTCGAAACCAGATAACCGAAGCGTGAAGTGATGAAATGACGTTCGCGTTCGCAGATGGGCCTTCTGTAGTGGCAGTGGCCGGAGGGGAGAGCGGGAAGATTTCCAAAAGGGTTGCTGTGAGGGTGATGAAATGCTGGAGCGGTGAGAACTGCTGCTGAGATGGGGTATCTCTCGCAACCTGCGATGGAATCTCGGAACAGCCAATGAAGGCAAGGCGAGACAGCAGGTCCTTCAGAGCGTTCAGCGAATACTCGGAAGGATTGCCCCAGTCGCGCTTTTTGATCTCTGCTTTGACCCTGGCTGCTAGGTCTGCGTAGCCATCTGTGTAATTCATGACGATTGTCCGCAACGCCAATACAGCCTCGTCCTCCAAAGGGGTGTCTTCCGCCGCGTTGTCGTTAGGACTCAGACTCAAACCCTTTGTGAGGGTGAGGGCCAAGAGAGAGCAGATTTCGGCGCAGGTGGAACTGGGACACAGCAGGGTAGGTGTCCCATCTGGTTGAAGCACCTGCTGGCTAACAAGCAAAGCAAGCCCCTGAATGACTTGCTTGAGGACGTCTTTCTCTTCGGACACCAACTCAGTGGCTTTAGCGGTCCATATCGGCAGGTAAACGTCGTGAAACAAAGTGTTGAGATGAGTGCGTGCTTCCGTTTTCAAGCTTTCTTCGTCGTCGGGATGTCCCTGCTTTCGGCCCCTGAACAGCTCCATGCGCGTTTTGAGAAGGGAGTTCAGGAGAAGTAGGAGGTCCCGAGTATGGGAGGGCGACTTGGGCTGCCGGAGATTCTGCCGGATGGTGTCAATGAAGTTAGCGTTGTAGAGCACGTAGGCTCGGATATTGGCGCATATGACGGTCATCAAGAGCAGGCCGGCCTGTTTGGTGTAGGTTGGATTTGCGAGGTCGTCCCGGCTGTCCCTTGAAACGATGTCGACGTAACCTTGGAGGGACAGCACGTCGAGCTTGTGAGTCTTTGTGCCATCGAGTCTTCTGGCAATACTCCGGAGCACTTCTAGAGTTGCGTCGATAGATTCCTTCGCCTCGCCGTTCCGGACTTCATACTTGAGCGAGTTCCAGATCTTTTCGATATGCGGAACAACGCTTGCTTGCGGGTTGTCGTACTGCTCGATGCACGCCTGAATGGTTTTCAAAATGTCGACCTTGACAGCCACGGTGACGGCATCCCCTTGGTCAAGCTTTTGGATGAGGAACGGGAATGCATGGTCGGCCACCCGCTGGTGGGCTGCGAAACAAGCTCGAACAGCCTCTTTTAGATCCTCGGCGGTGATGCCTATCGGGGTGGCAGAGCTCCGGAGGGAGATGGGGAAGTAGGCGGAAAAGACCTTGAAAACCTCTTCGGTCACCTCGGGTGATGGGTCGTAGTCTTTGAGCAGCAAGGCGAGAATCTTGAACCAGACGATGAGATTCCTGGGGTCTCGCTCGTTCTGGCACACCTGGAGAAGGTCGACGGCGAAGCCGCAGGATGGCCCATACTGGTGCTTCAGCTCGCTGCTGACGGCCTGATCTTGGAGGAGACTGAGGAAGAGGTTGTAGATCTCCAGCCTGGTGGCTACGGTCTGCAGACGGAAATCCTCCTTGATCTTGCAGACGTCGTCGAGAATCTTGATGCCCATGTTTGGCTGGAAGGCCTTCATGGAGTAGAGCTGCCGTAAAGCTGTTGCAGAGGCTGTGATGCCTGCTTTGTGGTCATATGAGAACATGGCGCCAAAGAATCCGATGAGCCGAAGGACTGTGGCTTTGTTCAGTATGATGGCCTCAAATCACCGTGGAAACATCAACAAGGAAGTAAGACGTACCTTGGTCGGGCCTCAACGAGGATTTGTCTAGGGCCTCAAGGGTCCCTGCGAGAAAGCCCAGAGCTAACGTCCGGACGTTAGTATCAGCACCAAGGCAAGGTCTTCGGGCCAACAGGCATACCTTTTGCCCGGGCAATGATATCGCCGCTGCCCGCGTCCTCCCCATCATCCATCTGGTCGTCGGCATGTGCCGAAGTCATCCATGGCTGCACGGAGGCGGCCCAGTTTCCCACCACTATGCTGCTGGCCCGGGAGCTCTCGATTTCTACAGACATGAGATCAGCAAGAGAGGTCCCCGAGACAGAAAGCGTCCTCTCCTCACCTTTGGCAGCCTTTTTTGTGATTTCCAGCTGCACAGTCTCATCGTCCGAGAGCACATACTCGAGTGCCCACTGCTTGAACTGAGCCATGGCTGCTGGGCGTCCGAGGCGGCCGACCCCCAAGCGCGCTTTTAGCCTCGATACTCAACAGCCAGCAGCGCCCTTCCTTGGTCGTGTCGTGTCTGTGAGGCGCTTCGCTTCCAAGATGGGTGCTGTGACAGACAATGCAACAGATGTGGGTGCTCGAATTTATTTGGAAAATAGCTGCGAGCGAGTGTATGCACGTGAAATGGTGAAACCGCACGTTAGAGCAGGCACCCTTTGGGACAAGACCCAAACATCTCGCAGCTACCCGTACACAGTGCAGCTATTAGTAACTGACCTTGGCCGATGCCGTCGTTGAGTGGCTCGACAACCGCCGTTATCGCCCTGAGCCCCACGCTGCCCCGCGGCAGTAAATCTGGGAAAACCCGGGCGGTGAAGGGCGACACGGCGGAGACGGCAGCGCTAGACTGGAAGCAGTAAGAGGGGCAGACTGTCCCGGCGGGCATCCGCCTGAAATTTTCGCATCTTTTGGCCGGCAGCGCAAGCCGGGCCAGGCAGGGTTGGCGGCAGTTCTGGGTGCCGCCGGAAAGACCCATCACCCTTCGGAGGCAGAGGCCAATTCTCTCAAGTGAGGCACCTCATGCCAATACTCTCTCGATATCCGTGTTTTGGGCCAGACAGCATTGCATCTCGGCCGGCTTCTTTTCCTCTTCCTCTTGGTGTTCCCGAACTCGCAGGCAGCTCACTGTCCAAATCGTGAGTGGGGTTCGTGGGGTAAGCTACGCTCTCTTCAAGTCTCAACCCTCTCTGTTCCTTCTGCACACACTGCCTGGTGTTGGCGTTGAGTTACCCACTCACCAACCGATTGCGTGTGAACTTGTGCACTTGCAAGACCCAATTTCCTTTTATTTCTCTTTTTCCATCTTGAATGCCTCAACTCCGGGATTTTCCAAGATGTGACACGGTACACGAGATGGCCGACTCGAGAAATGTTGGCCCGCCAAGAGCCGCCGCTAACACTCGTTTCTTCCCGGTGTCATAGGTGATCTCAACAAGCCCTCGTCATGGCGTCTTCAGAGGTCCCAAAGACCTGCAAGGTCATCCTGGCCGACTCAATAGCCAAGAAGATGCTGGCCGAGGTCAAGGAGACCCTGCAAGGCATCCAGGGGAGCGAGGCCAGCAAGCCCACCCTCGTCGCCTTCCTGGCCAACGACGACCCTTCGGCCGGGCAGTACGCCGACTGGTCCAAGAAGACATGCGAGGAGAAGTGAGCACAGCTGTTCCTTTGGCGCGGGAATGATCTGACATCAATACCACCCCCACAGCGGCTTCAACTTCGACCTCCGCAAGGTCGACAAGGAGGACCTCGAGGAGGCCGTCGTACAGGCCAACAATGACAACTCGGTCGACGGCATCCTGGTCTACTACCCCATCTGGCGGAACAACCAGCAGCAGGACCGCTACATCCAGGAGACGGTCGCCCTCTCCAAGGACGTTGAGGGCCTGTGCCACACCCACCTCTTCAACATGTACCACAACGTGCGCTTCCTCGACCCGCCGGCCAACCAGAAGAAGTCGATCCTGCCCTGCACCCCGCTGGCCATCGTCAAGGCCCTCGAGCACGTGCAGATCTACAACCCGATCCTGGCCTACGGCAACCGTCTCTTCGGCAAGACCATCACCGTCATCAACCGCAGCGAGGTCAACGGCCGGCCCCTGGCCGCCCTGCTCGCCAACGACGGCGCCACCGTCTACAGCGTCGACATCACCGGCGTGCAGGTCTTCACCCGCGGCAGCGGCATCCGCGCCCCGCGCCACCAGGTCCACGACAAGGAGGGCTGGGGCCTCAAGGACGTGCTCCCGCTCAGCGACGTCGTCATCGCCGGCGTGCCGAGCGAGGCCTACAAGGTGCCCACCGACCTGATCCGCGACGGCGCCGCCTGCATCAACTTCTCCAGCTACCGCAACTTTGACGGGCCCGCCATCAAGGAGAAGGCCAGCATCTACGTGCCGAGCACCGGCAAGGTGACCATCGCCGTGCTGTTGCGGAATCTGGTGGTATGTGCCCCCTTTTCGGGTGTGATGACGGAGAGAGAGCTAACAGCGTCGTCGTCACAGCGCCTGATCGCCAACCGGCCGCGTCCCGAGGGCACGTCCGACGCCGCCGCGAAAGCGAGGGACGAGGCGTTCAAGGATGGTTAGGTCGGATGCTGCGGCTCATGATCTCTCCTGTTTGGCAAGTAAAACTGTACATAGGAAGGGGCAAACGACGTCGAGTAAACAGACATACTGCGGTACAGTACTGCCTTCGAAATAGACTTTTGTTATGCGCGCAGGATTTAGAACAGCCGACGTTCTCCGCTGGAAGATAAACAAACTCCCCAAAAAATATATTGTCCTTCTTTTCAAAAAGCCGAGGGGCTAAAGAGGTCGCTGCTGTATCCCAACAGATATATTTCGAATACAAGAATAGAACCGAACCGAAGAAGAAGAACCCGGGGTATCGAACCAATTCTCTCGTCACAAACAAAAACCCAATCGAAGCGAAAAGCAGAGAAGAAACGAAAAAGGCGCTCTTCTCGCTCCCTCAACCAGACGCCGCCGCGCCCCCACCAAAGAGTTGCGCAAACGCTTCAGCACACCACCTCGCTACCACCCCTTCCTCCCCGCTCGCTCGCTCGCTGTCCCCAAATATCAGATATCTAGTGAAATCATTACCAATTACCCCCGCTCATCGTAGGGGTCACATCGTATATCGTCATGATTCTTCAACCTCCACCACCACAACGCCATGGAAAACGAGGATCCAACCCCCGAGGACATTTTCACAACCCCGCCACAGACGCAGCACCCCCTTCCACCTCCAACCCCTCCAACACCCGTCTCGCCGCATCCAACCTCCGTCTAAACATCCTGCTCTCGGCGCTCGCCCGCCCATTCTCCGTCAGCCCCAGCACGCACCGCCCCAGCCCCTCCACCAGCCGCTCCACAAGGTACTTGTCCTCGCGGAGCAGCGCCTCGAGCGGATGCGACTGCGCCGGCTTGCCCTCCTCGTCCGCGCCCTCGAGAGGATGCAGACGCCCCATCAGCCGCCCGACGATCG
>FJWA01003972.1_pt1 | contig 22810 bp, 20 predicted proteins | sample 1011891 | NCBI WGS metagenome assembly FJWA01 (sample SAMEA3912450, study PRJEB9761) | metagenome | biome: forest; material: soil | place: USA | collected 2011-06-22 | depth 0.1 m
TTGGTGCTATGCACCCTCAAATTGGGCATCACGACGAAATCAGGTTGTCCGAGGACATACCACGGCTGTGCGGCCCGTCCAGGGGACACCCCCATTGGGGAGATGTTTGGAGATGAGCGAAGAAGCCGAGTCAAATTTGGCCCCCTTTTCCTCCAACTAAAATAGTGTAGACGTCTGAGGACCTAATATTGGAGCCATCGCCACCCACGTTGTTCCATTATTACTAGTGGCTGTTGCTCCCCAGCCCTACCCCACAGCTCAATCAAGTCTCCGATTCTAAACATCAAATAGAGGATTCGGAACGAAAGGCATGGCTAATACCAGACCTCCACACATGCACAGGTTGAAAAGCGGATGCAGATATTGCACTATCCTCCTGTGCTGGAAGGGTCACGGGAAAGGAGAACCATAATAAACACCCAAGGTACCTAGGTACCTACCTAAACGCCTCTTGTTTCTTATTGACTGTATGCTAATCGAGTCAAGTCGTCGAACGCCATCATCCTCCTAGAGGAAGCTACCTAATAAATCGGAGAAAAAGGAGGAAATGTTATAAAAGATTCAGAGTAAGGCCAAGCTTCTCACTAATCACAAAGCCACGCATCCAGCCTTTCCTTCAGCCAACCACTTGTGGTCCTCAGCGCTGTCTTCCTCTCCGACATGGCAGGAGCATAGCCCTGCCCCATGATGAGCTTGTCGTCCATCCTGCACAAATCTTCGACATAACTCCATTGAACACAGGTGGCCCAAGACTTGCAAGCTGCCTCGCACGCTTCGATTGACTCCCACGCTTGGCCCCACAGCGCTGGATCATAGAGCGTGTCAGGGCTTGTAGGGGATGCCTTGTTTGCTGAAGTGACGCTGTACAAGTTGGAGAAGTTGTCCCACCACTCCGCCCGGGTTTGGAGGTTCGGAGCGATCATGCCCAGGAAGAAATCGCGGTGAAGCAGTGGTTTCTAGCTCGGCGTCAGCGATTTGTGTCAGTCAAAATGGGAGTGTTCTGCAGCTTACGGAAAAGTCCCAGGCATTCTCGAAGGCAAAGTACCGAGCAACATCCCGACTATGGACTTTATGCCATGAGACTAGACGACTGCACCAGTTCCATCTGCTGAAGCCAAACCGCCAATGCACAACTGGGTTGAAACCCCAGGTGAACTTCTCATCCCCGTCATTCTCTCCAAAGCGCACTCCGAACTTGTTCAGGGCATGGCCGAGCACTTGGTCGCCGCAACAATGCTCCGTCGTATACCGCTCGTAGTCCTCAGACATGGCTGGGTTGCGTCCAAAAGTCTTCTCCCAAGCGGCCCGCGACAGGGCAAATCCGGCACCCCCGTGGGCGAAGACGGTGTCAGACTTGGCAGCGAAGCTCCCGAGGTAATGAGGCTTCCGCCAGTCAAATCCGGAGAGATAGTCGAGGACGCTAGGTAGGAACAGATAGGTATCGTCCTCCATGTAAATGTACCATTTGGCCACGGGCCAGTTGTTTCCAGCGTGCTGGATCAAGGGGATGAATTTGTATTTGTCGATAATCCACCCCCCTGGCGGGCCGTAGTTGTCGCCATCGACCCCCGCAGCCTCCACATACACGTTGTGGCCTGCATACTCGGGCTGCTGCCGATACACGGCAAATTCTGGTGATGATTTGGTCGTCTTGGTGATGTTTGCGAGGGCGTCCATAATGTGCATGTTACCAATCGTCTCTGGGTGGTCGGAGTAGATGACCGTGTTTGCCAGGGAGATCCGGTCGCGGGAAAGCGTCGTAGTAAGGTGGATTAGCAGACGTTTCCAGATGGATGTGCTGCCGGTCTTTATGATGAGGAGAACATCGTCTGTCGATAGGTTGCCGCTGGTGTAGTGGTGGGGGGTCGGAGCACTGGTTGGCCATGCTTGTGTGGATACTGGGCCTGCGTCTGCCGATGTCGGGTGCGTTGTCGTAGCCGTCTTCCAGGCGGGTGTTTGGTCATGATCCTGGTCGAAGCTCCATTGGGTGAGCACATCAGCCCAATTGTTTACATGTGAATCGAGAAGGGAATAAGACGCCCATAAACAGACGGCAATGATGGCTGCCGGCACAAGCCGGTTATTCCTGTATGTGACAATCATCGCTGGCGGCGATGGGGAAATGAAAGAGGTCCTCCGGGATCTGAACGAGGTTGGGTGGAAGTCGTGTTCCTCAATGACATCGGATCTCGACGGGGGACAAAAGGGTGTCGGCTGCCATTTTTGGCAGGCCAGTGGTCTCCTGGATGCAGGAAAGGGGCGGTGTTTTTCTTCCACCCTCAATTCAGCCCTACCTCTCGGCGCTTTTCCCTTCATTTCGGGCTCGGTCACTGACTCACGGGGTTCGTCGGACCACGCATAGCACTGCCTAATTGTTGCACAGGATCCGTGCCGCCAGAGAGCCCCATCCTCACCCAATCACTGCCCGTCGGGTGAGGCCAAGGCGACCATCCCGCTGCACACTTGACTGGAATACGACGAGACATCGCGGCCGAATCCTTCCCTGCCGAAAATTTCCCCAGCCGTTGGAAAGGGGCAGTGCAGACCTTCGCCGACTCCAGGTCGTGGTTCGTTACATGTGAGCAGGGGTAAGACCATAATAATGCATGGTTTTAATTTACGTCGCTGCATTTAGGGTCAGGGGCGATGGGGCAAAAAGGAGAAAAGAGCCTTGGGAGCACAGACACGGGAGAAATAAAACGTTGAGGACGACCATGAAACAGAGTCCCCTAGGTCGGCGCACACACTTCCAGCGTCACCCAACACGCACGGCACTCTTAGTTTTACCCGATGTTCCTGGACCTTAAGCCTGGCCGAGATGCCAATCACCGGGCTGGCGGAACCACTCCACGAGTTCCGGTCTTCCGTCAGTTTCTGAATGTGATTGGTTGCGGGGTGGCTATTCCTGTATACTATCTCACCACTGCACACAGCAGATTCCCAGTGACACTGGACATTATTATTACGATCGTCCTCACCGAACTGAACCGCTATGTTATCGAAGGACGCCGAATGTCGTTCCTCGGTCGGACGGAACAACGCACCTTGCAAGAGCAGGGGAGCTGGGAGGCCGACCACCTCGAGAACCAACCCGCCACCGCGAGATTGGAATGTGTAGCGGCAATCGTTGGGTGGAGAGAGGACCCGTCGTTGTATTCTCGGGCTCTTGAGAGCTACAAGTCATCTCGGACGTGTTTGTTTCTCCTTGCGGGCATCGACGGAGATGAGACACAAGACCAGGACATGGTCACGGTCTTCGGCAAGGTGTGTGTTCTGCACTTCAAGGGAAAACGCGGATCGAGAGGGGTTACTGACAATGGTATAATATGTACAGGTGTACCCCGAGCGATCGGCAGTCATTCAGTTGCCTGAGCCTCTTGGTGATGTCGCCGAGCGAATCCGCTCCAAGATTATCGCTCAAGCTTGCCATCACGACCCACCCGTTGACGAAGCAGCGGCTGACGCCATTGCCATGCAATATTGCCTTGAACTGGCCAAGAGCATCCTGCTCCAGCACAACCTCCGGATCGGAGCACCAGATGGCGTGCGGCAGCTGTGTCTCAAGCAGCGCCACACGCACAAGAAGGGTATCATGTTCACGACCTTCGTCTTCTCGCTTGTCATTGCCGACATCCTCGGGATAGAGTTTCTTTGGTCCTCGGATTCAGACACCGTCGTTTTCCCTGACTCGCTGGAGCGCACCATCAACACCATTGCGGCGGATCCTCATGCCGGCGGGGCAAGCTCGGGGCTTGTGGTGCACAACTCGCAAGAGACCACTGTCACCAAGCTCGCCTCGGCCGTCTACTGGGGCGAATTGTACCTGACGCGATCAACCCCTGCTTGCACCGGGACCAGCGACTGCCAGAGCGGCCCCAGCAGCGCCTTCAGACTCGCTGCTCTCCCGGAGATACTGGTTCCTTGGTATCTCCAGCGGGCGCTCGGAAAGAGAATGATTGTGAACGAGGATCGCCATCTCACCACCAACCTGCTTCTCCGGGGCTGGAAGGTCATCTTTGCGTCAGACGTGCTGACAGCAACGGACAGCCCAACGACTATGGCGAGGTGGCTCAAACAACAAGTCCGGTGGGCGAGAGCCACGCACATCGAGTCACTGCTCCACCCTCGCGTCTATGCCACGAGCCACCCTCTCCTCTTCTACGGCATGGCAAAGCGCGAGTTCGGCCCCGTCATTGGCGCCGTCGCGGTGATTTGGTACTTTTTGACCTCCCAGCAACTCATAGTCTTTTCCGGCAAGGATCTTCTGCTCCGAGTCCTGGTTGGGTCGTTCTACAATCTCTTGCGGAATCCCGACCGGCTGACTGGAAGGGGTTTGCTCTGGGTTCTTCCCAGCATCTTGTTCTATTATGTCCCCTTGCCGGCCATCCATCTGTGGAGCATAATGACGATGGGGGCTGACGGATGGGGCACGAGCATGAGGGCAAGCGGCGAGCGAGCTCGGAGGCAGGATCTGCAAAAAGCGTGGTTTGAGATGGGCTTCTTTGTGGTGTGGATGGGGTTACTGGGAGGCGTCCTGGCAAAGCTCCTAGGGGTGTATTTCTGCATGGTCTGGCACGAGAGAATGGCGGTGATACTGGTCGGCACAATCGGAGGAGCATTGGGCGCGTGGTGGGTAACTATGCGCGCATAATAGACGGGGGCATCGACTGACCCGCGTACGATACTGAGTATCAATGACTCGCACTAATAGATTAAGAAAACAGCGAATCTACAACCCTGATAGATCGAGTCTCTCTCCCGCCAGCAGCGGAAGGATGAGTACAACTTGGGTGAAACGAGGGGGGCATTAAGGTGCGGCCTAGTATGTGGGAACCTGGAGCGGGATGGGATCTTCCAACCAAGCAGAGAGTGGCTGCGGGTGGTCCCCCTCTTCAGTGCTCGGTAAGTGACCGGGATATAGCTGCGAACTACTTACCTTGGGTATCTCTATGGTCCCGATAATAAAGGTTCACTTGTCTATCATTCTGAGCGCGTGCCACCAAACACCATGAGGATCTGGCCTTCCAGCATGAACAAGTTGACTCAAAAGAAAAAACGAAACTACCGACGCGTTGTCAAAGTTGAGGATAGTCGACTCCCTGGTTGGGCCAAGGCGAGGTTTAGATCATGCGGAAGAACAGAATGCTGCACCTTTGTTTGAGAAATGTCGGTCGATAATATCGATATTGCCAGTGGTGAGGCAACGGAGACCTCGGCGGCTCCCGCACCTGAGAAAAGTGACAAATTTTAAAGCTGCACTAAAAGTGACAGAAAAGAAAGAACAGGAGACAAGAAGAAAGAGAGGGAGATAAGAGAAAAAGGAGGGACGAAGATGGTCTCGAAAGACGAGAGCAGATTCCGAGAGTTGCACCTTGGAAGGCGGACTGAAATGATGCCAGTCAGGTGGCCAGCTGATAGGGCCGTATCGGTTTTGGCTGGCTGCAGGGCCAAGAGCTCGCGTGATGCAGGATCACGCGCGCATGCAGGCAGCCCCTTCGGCAACCTCAGACCCTGTTGGCCCTTCGTCCCTCGGCCTCTCTCAGCTGGCTCTGAGCCTCCAGCAACACAATGCCGACTGCTGCCCTCCCTGTTCAGGTCGAAACGGCACTCTGGCCTTGTGATTATCAGCATGCTTATGCTTTGGTTTCCTGTCAACCCGGATGCGCTTGTCGGATCACGTCGTGGATCGTGCAGGTGGGTGTGCTGTCGCGATCCGGACTCCCTTCGAGTGAAGAAACATCGCACCCTCGGTCCTCGAACACAAAGCCTGTTTTCTCGCCTTCCTGTGTGTTTGGGTGGGGTCGCGCTGCCCGTTCGTCCATTGCCGATTACTCCTCTAAGCCTAGGTACCTAGCTTGCTCGGGGTTGGACTTGGAAGGCAACGTTCGTTGCCGTTTAGGTTGGTTTTCTTCGTCTCCTCAAGTTGATGTCTCGGTTTGGGAACCAGGGGCATTCGTTCCTCCTTGCAGACATGCATCTGCGTGCATCCTCCAAGCGTGCACCAAACTCAAGCCCCATTTCTCTCTGGTAGTTTTTCCACGACACTCCCCTATACCTTCATTCAGTATTAGGTAGTTTCCGGCCGCTGTTGGTGCCCGCGCCCCGGGACTTGGAAACTATTGTTTCAACTCACATCGACATCGATATCGTTCTCGTTATCGGGCATACTGTTTCCTGGACGGCTGTGTGGCGGCACCGACATCCCCGCCGCAGCCGAGAGACCCGCTGCGTCCCTGCAGTGGGGCCTCCTCGGTGGGCCCAGCTGCCCCTCAATCATCAGCCTTGCACACGCAACTCGGGCCGCCCCTCCACTCCACCTCCACTGACCGACCAAAATCTCTCGTTCTGCGCTGCGCGAAACCGGGAACACACCGTGCCCAACTCCTCTCCCCAAAACCACTGGCAACCATGGCGACGTCCCACCCGAGCGAGCATCGCCATATGCGCAGCGGCAGCCTCAACATCCCCCCGCAGAGCGGCCGCTCCGGTGCCGTGGCCGGTGCAATGCCCGGGGCTCGCTTTGACGGTCCCCGAAGCCCCCCGAGTAAGTCGCTGTTCCCCTCCCGACGCTTCTCTTCTCGACACCATGGCTCGCTGTTCGGAGCGGCCCCCCTGTCTCAGCTCTCCATCTCTGTTGTCTGCGCCTGGCTTGCGACTTGGGTGTGTGTTGGTGGACATGTGCTGACATGACGCTTTTCGGCCCGCAGACACAGCACACGTCCCCTGCAAATTCTTCCGACAAGGCGCCTGCCAGGCAGGCAACGCATGTCCGTTCAGCCACGACTTGAGCTCCGCCTCCGAGACGGTTTGCAAGTATTTTGCAAAGGTACGTCGCGACGACTCCTCCCTTCTCTGCGGCGACCGGCCCATCTGCCGACGGTGACCGACACCCTCCCGAGAACGGGTTGTGCTGATTCATCTTGCCACACACGGTACAGGGGAACTGCAAGTTTGGTCCGAAGTGCGCCAATATCCACGTCCTCCCCGACGGTCGCCGCATCAACTACGGCAAGAATGGCGTGACGATAGGGGCGGCTGGCGTTGCCCTCGGTGTCCGTGTGAACCCGACGACGTACCACCAGCCGTCCAACAGCGCGCTCACCAACTCTTTTCTGCGCGCTGACCAACTATCCGCGTACCCCGCACCGACTCCATATGGCGTACAAGATGACCTCTATGGCCACCAGATGGGCCCGCAGCCGGGCATGGACCAGGGCCTGCCGATCATCGACACCACGTACAGCTCCAACCCCGCCTCTGCCTATGGCTCCCCTCGCGACGACGACGCGAATCGTTTCGGGCTCGGCCTCTCTCCGGTGAACGCTAAAGGCCTCTCCGTGCTGGACGCGCCGCTGCCCGCCTCTTTTGACAGTAACGGCATATCGCTTGCCGCCCGATACGGGCCGTGGCCGTCTTCGGTGCCGTCCAAATTCGGCCTCGAATCCCCGTCTCCATCGCTGCACTCGGCCAGGGACGCACGTACGTCCGAGACGCTCAAGCTCTTGCACACCTCGGCCTTTGGCAGCAGCGACCATCTGTCGCCCTCTGCCATCGGCGGGAGCGACATCAACGGCTTTGGCAGTAGTCCGCCAGTTGGTTCCGCCAACCTGGGTTCGGTACTGGGCAGCGACGAGTACTTTGGCAAACGGTTCATGCATAGCAGCTCGTTGCGATATGCGAAACCGCGCTTGATTAGCAGCAGCGTGCCCAAGATCGACCGGGATTGGGAAGCCGAGTTCATGTTTGAGGAGGACTACGTCCCGGGCGCTCTGGCAAACGAAGTCCTGACACCGGCCGAGAAGGCGAGAAGGGGTTCCAACACAAACACGGTGCGCATGTCGGATCTGGAAGCGGGAGTTGAGTCGCTGCCGATCGGCGCGACGAAATTTGGCAGCCCTGTCATGGCCGCGAGCCCGAGCCGCTGGGGTCCCCTATTCCAGCGGCAAAAGGATGACGAATTTGATACCGGCGGGTCTGGTCGGTCCATGAAACACGTCTCGGCGTTCGGCCATGTGGGAAGCCCGCTGAGGAACTCGAGCCTGGCATCGGCCATCACAGCTGAACTTAACGGAGAATCGGCGCTGGGAAAGAAGGACTTGGGGAACGAGTCGGTGTCGGCCCTCACCCGCCAGCTTCGAGAGACTCGCGTCGCTGAGGGCGGCAGCTCGGGGAGTTCCAGTCCTCGTCTCCATCCCACAACCCCAGCGCGGGGCCATAAGTCGACTGGGTCAGGCTCCACGAGCGCGGGTATCATCGGAAAGGAGCGTGAGAAGGAAAGGTCGCTTGAGCGACACATCAGCAGCGGTTCCATCAGCTCGAGCGCAACAGGGCGGTTCACCACTCCGATTGATGAGGAGGATTCCTCGTTCGTGTTTCGGATGGAGGAAGAAGACGATGCACAGACCCGGGCTCGGAAGCGGGTCTCCGGGGGGAGCTTGGGGGTGACCAGCCCGCTCAGCACTGGGTGGAGCTACGCCAACGTCGTTGCAAGTAATCGGGGCGGCACCAGCGGCACAAACGGCAACAAGGGTGCCACAGGAGGCAGTGCGGAGTCGATCGGGGGGAGATGACCTGGACAAGTGTGTCCAGATAGATGGCTGTGTGGTAATGGGCGACGAGAGGAGGCAGAAGACACGATAACGACTGCATTGGGGCATGGCAACGGACTGCATCGGCCGCGTCGCCGCCGTTTGGGGAGGACGGTGCCAGGATATATCCCGGCGGCGGCTCGGCCTGGCGTTGATATCAAAAAGGCAATGGCCCCGGGTCGGCAGGCGACATCAAGTTTCATTTTCTCCTTCCGCAGGCGTGTTAGGATAATCTTGTATAGACGGGCCACACTGGCCACGGGCGTGGAGGGCGTTTTGGACGGACAACTGCATGCGTCTCCACCCACTGGCAGACAATGGGACAGACACCCCGAGTGCCGTAGCATCAGCAACAAGAGCCGAGCGTTGCAAAGCGGACAAACCAGCGGGTGCAGCTTAATTTGAGCCGAGTAGGTGTGTTGTTAGGTACTTCTTAATACAAATGCGATAAAAAAAAACATGGCAAATGGGCATCACGACGCAGGATGGAGGGACCAAGAGGCGAGCTCCTGCCAAGGAGCACAGCTCCGAGGGCGACAGAAAAGGATGCAGCCGCAGGATCAACGCCGAGGCCGCCTCTTCCATTGAATGCGGGAATACAACACTCACACGAGACATTGGACCGCATGTGCGAGCCCGCCCCATGTAAATACCTCCGACTCCAATACCGTCTAATCAACCAGGGAGCGGTGAGGCATGCTGCGCATTGGGAAGGTCATGAATATGGTACATGCAAAGGGGAGAAAGTTCTAGTTTGCGTCTGGCTGGCTGACGATATACTCGACGGCCTTGTCAACTGTGGAAGGCAGGCAGGTTAGTATCTCGGCAGCGGTTGGGGGGAGCGGAACAAGGCAACGTACCGCTGTGGATCGTGTCGGCATCCTTGTCCGGGATCTCGATGCTGAACTCCTGCATTGGAACCCCATTAGCACTGCGTTGTTTCGCCTTCGGGAGCGGCAGGGAGCAGTCTCTGGGAGGGGCGGCGGATAAGGCTGATGGGAGAGCTACAGCTAGCCCGGCAAGCCGACGGGAACTCGTACCTCCTCGATGGCCATCACAACCTCCACGGTGTCCAAGCTGTCCAAGCCCAGGTCGTTCGCAAAGTGCGCGCTCTCGGTGATCTGTCGGATCGAAGAACGTAAAGTCAGATTATGGGGATGCGGGTGGGCTGGGGGATGCTATCGAGCCGCTGGCGATCAAAGTCGAGACTCACGTTGCTGGGGTCGTTGACCTGGGAGAAATCAGATTGGTTAGTCTCGTTGTTATCCTGCACACACATCCAACGGCGCGGGCGGGAAAACCAGAACAGCCTAGTAACGGTTCTGCTTCGGAACAAGACCCAGAAATCCGAACGAGCCGAACCAGAGACCCCGCCCGGTGATGCAACAAGAGCGCCGAAACCCACCTTGTCAAAGCCGGACAGCAGCTGCTTGATCCGCTCGTAGACCTCGACCTTGTCGAGGGAGCTGCCCGAGGCGTAGCACCGCACCGCTTGCCAGGCGACCGTCTTGGGCACGAAGGAGGCGACTCGGGGGACGGGGGTGACCGCGAATCTCCTGGCGGCGGCCGAGGTCATGGGGCGAACGGCCGTCCGTGTCGCAACGGCGGCAGATCGGAGAATGGCGGTGCGGAACATTTTGGCGGCGGGTTCGAGGGTATCAGAGACGTGGCCGGCGTGGGGATCGCAATTGGGCCGACTTTATGCCGTGATGTAGCTGCAATCGAAGGGAGTGTGGTTGCTGTCGTCGAGTGCGTGAAGCAAGGTCAGAATGATGATAAATTTCTCGCCAAAGTCGGGACGCACTGGGAGCTCGGATCGCACGCGCCAAGCTCGAAGAGAAGTGGCCCGTGCTCACCACGTGACACAGGTGTGGTCGACGAGGAGGATGATCAAACACAATAGGATAGACGCCTCTGAATGCAGCCTCGCAGGGCGACAAAGGAAAAGGTTGCCTTTCGGGCTCGCATGGCCGAATATGTACAGCTCTGTCTACAAATTTACGGCTCGCAGCCCCAGCTCAATCACCTCAGCGCCCCTCCTCCCAACTCCCGACGATCGGACCCTATCTGTAAGGGGCATCTGCGCGAATGGCGGCAGCCAGTTCCGGCTCCCACTTGTCTCCGTTGGCCAGCAGTTTCTCTGTGTGCCGCGTTAGCATCTCGCCGAGGACATGGCGGCATTGCTGTGGGACCATACCCTTGTTGTAGAGGAGCTCCTCGCGAGTCTCGGTGGCGTACTCGGCGTTTGGGGACTCGACGATGGCGTCGACGGGACATGACTCCTGGCAAAAACCGCAGTAGATGCACTTGGTCATGTCGATGTCGTAGCGGGTCGTTCTCCTGGAGCCATCGGCACGCTCCTCGGCCTCGATCGTGATGGCCTGGGCCGGGCAAACAGCCTCGCACAGCTTGCAAGCAATGCATCTCTCCTCACCCGAGGGGTAGCGGCGCAAGGCATGCTCGCCACGGAAGCGGGGAGAAATGGGCCCCTAGGCAGCGGTCAGCTCTGCATCGACAGCCAAGACACAACAGATTTCCGGTCCCCTCAACCCCGATGGCACTCCCATCCACGCCGTTTCCTCTTCATGTTCTACGCTGGTGGCTAACGTACCTTCTCGAACGGGTAAAAAATGGTATAGCTTGCGCCTGATTGTCAGTCCACATCCGGCTGAGACACGCCCCCAGGGCTTCTGGAAAAGTACTCACGGCGGCCTGAAGAACTGCTCCATGAGCACGTACATGCCCCGCAACATCTCGGTCATGAGGAAGTACTTCCCGACCTTGTCGAATGTGCTCTCCTTCTCCTGGTCCCACTCGGTCGGCGGCTTCAGGCGGAAGTTCTTGGGCGGTGGGCCGGCCGGCGTCGCATACGTTCTCCTTGCGACCAAGGCCTGCAAGGGCATTGTGCGGATGGCAACCGAGGGCACGCGGGCGAGGGGGATCTGGCGGGCGGCCATCGAGACGGCCGACTTTGCAATCATTGTGAAGCTTCTCCGCGTCGGCGGAGGTGGCAAGATGGCGAGACGGGGAGGGGGGTCGGGGCGAGAGGGGATCGGTGTCGTCGATGTCGCCCACACTTTTCGCGCGCACTCAATTTGTGCGAAGCTGGCGAATGCCGAAAAATAGTGTCGGGCTGGCGGTTCCACGGCGTCAATTGGGTCGATCTGGCCGAGCTTGGTTTGTTGGCAAGCGAACGGAGAGCGGGGAGTTGGAGGCGACTCTCTGAGCTCCCCCGATGGCTTGACGTCGTGATCCTGGAGCTGCGGCGAGCTTTCGGGATTTGGGGCAGTCGCTTGGCGCGATGACATTTGACGGGTGCTGATTGGTGGCAGACATGGAGTGGGTCCTTCTTGCGTTGCACGTGACCTAGCGGTTTCCGGTTCTGGGGCGGCGGAGCAGGCCAGCCGCCACAAATCCCGGCAAACCCACGCCACTTCCGACAATAACCGCCCACATCGACAAGATCGCCTGTGATCTGGCTGCCACGGCCACGGCCACGAGCTCTTGGGCTTACTTTTCACACGCAAAATCGCGATGTTGGATATCGAATCTACAATGGCCGCAATGGAATCACAGCATCCGACCCCACGTGGTCCACCACACGCCAACGTTTGCCGCGACGACCAAGTCGAGCATCTTCAGACCCTCGTCGTGGATAATGAGCTTTCCCAGCTTCGCCCGCCTGCCCCTGGTCCCTCCGCCGGCATGTTCTTTCCCCAGACTCAGGTCCATGGGCGTGCCGTCGCCCTCGCCGTACTCGTAGTCGTCGTCTGACTCCTCATCGCTGCTCCGCGACCTGTGGTGCAAGAGCTTGCTGAAGTGCCCCGACAGGTGGTTCGCGTCCCACCGCCCGGTCTTGGACGCGCCGCTTCGGTCTGATGCTCGGTGGGGGGTGCCGTTGGGCAGGTTGAAGCGCAGCTCACTGACTGGCTTGGCTCCGAGCAAGGCCGAGGACAATTCATCGCCGCGCGAACGACCCATCGCTTGCGCCTCCCGAATGCTTTGGGCAAGCTCGCGGGGATCGATCCTGGCGCTCGCCGGGTCAAGGGTGTGCCGCAGCTTCAGGCTCCGCCCGTTGGGGCTTGTCCGAAACTCACACCTCCCGTCCCAGGGGCTCAGGAAGACGTAGCCCTTGGGTCTCAGTCCAGGCCCGGGGTGGGTAATCAGCGGCGGCGAAGCACTGTCGTCAGCCGAGTCGACAGAGCCGATGGTCGAGGCGCTGCCGTGCCGCACGTGGAAAGGCTTCTGCGCTATCGACTCCTCGGGCGACGTGCTGTTCGCATTGACGGGGCTTCCTGGTCGGTCCCGCCTGTGGAAGGCCTTTTTGAAGTTGGACGCCCAGCTGGCGCCGTAGGACATGATGACTTGCCGCGAGAACCCGTCTTCGCCCGGCCTCGCCGCGGGCTTGAGTGACGAAGCCCGTTCTCGTCCCGGCCCCGTCGATCCCTGCAACGCTTGCTGGGCGAAAGAATGCCCCGAGAGCGGCCGGAGGGCATCCACGTTAGCCCGTCTCGGCATATCGCGATACTTGGCGTAGCCGGAGCTGTCGAGGCGAATGCCGATCTTTTGCGCGTGGACGAGTAACCCTCCCATGTGGTCGGGATCGAGGCTGGGGTCGGCGGTGTCTGGCGTGGGCACGTTGGTCTGGAATGACGAGACCTTGCCGACATTGCATTGCGTCCCCGAGGTGGGATCCCTTCGGATGATTGCGAGTGAGAATGCTACCGAGGATGGGCGCCGGCGGCCGAGCTGTCCCGGCGATGGCGTCCCACCCGAGTCCAAGGGGTCGCCCGGAGAAGTAACACGCACCACCTGGCCGCCGGGGTGGGTGGCTAGTGTTCTCGGCTGAGTCGGTGTCACAGGACGTCCCTGGGCCGCCGTGTCAGATGGTGCATGCCTGCCACCGTCAGGGCCAGTCGTCGATGCGCTTCGCGGCGCCGAACCCAACGCCTTCCACTGCATCGAGGCCTCCGAGGGGGCGGGAAGGTGGTGGTCCGCTGCCTCTAACGGGCCTGCAGACCGCCGCTTCCGAAACATGGGGTTTTCTCGATATCCCTCGACAGCACTCTCTTCGCGCCGCGGCTCAGAACTCAGAGGGGGCGCCGAGTCAGCCGAAGTCGGCGCCACAAAAGCAGAGCCCAAACTCGGCGCCAGCGAAGGTGCCACACCGCTGTTCACGGCACCGTGGGTGCTTTCTGGCTTTGGCACCTTGGCCGATGCAGGCAACGGCTTCCTCGGAATTGCGCTTCTGGTGCTCTCGCTGCTGGCTCGAGGCGCGGCGGCACTCTCCTGTCGGCGCGGGGCGGCCAGCAGGCCATCTTCGGGCAAGTCAAGATGGACATAGTATAGGGAGTTTGCGATGTCCTCGCCCGTCACGTTCTTTTTCTGCGGCCTAAAGGTGGAAAGGATGATGTCTGGATAACTGGTCAGCGCCGTGGCGTTTGTAATCTGGGAGGCCAACACCGCACCTTGTGTGCCGGGCACTCGAGAGATGTACAGCGTGAGGGATTCGCGCAGCTCAGGGTGATGTGGATACTGCGGGGGGTTTGCCGCCAGATAGTTGATGGTCGACAACGACCTCGCTTCCGGCTGCAGCTTCGCCGCCATCCTCGCCTTTGTGAGGGTTCAAGTCCCCGGCCAGCCCGCAGCCCGACGGAGTGGTGTTGTCTAAAAGTGGAGCCTAGGAGGATGTTCCGTGGCCACCCCCCACGGAGTGAATGCCGGTCGCGTGCAGGGCAAGGATCTGCGGTGCAGGTCTGTCCTGAGCAGCGTCGCAGCGAGGAAGTGTCAGGACCCGGAGGATGCAAGCTGTGGTGCGAGAAAGAAGATGTTGTGCGGGGGATCCAGAGTCAAAAGACAAGGGGGGCATCAAACGCGCGAGTCCTGCAACCAGATCAACCAGATGCCCAGAACATGTTGGGACCGTTTGCGCGCGGTTATGAGTCCGGACGGTGGCTGGTCCGATGTCTCTCCACGCGATTCTGTCTCCAACCACGGCCCACAGCCAGGGCGGTGACGTCGCCTGAAGCCCCATGGCGTTCGGTCCCAGCCCAAGTCGTCAGCGCTAGAGGCTGTGCTCACCCACGGGGCGTCACCGCCAATGGCCAACCTGACTGCGATCGCTCGCCGGCAGCCAGTGGCTGGGATGCCCTGGGCCTCGTCCGAGATGGCCACTGGAACCGAAATGTCATGCGACCGTGTTTTTGCCAGCCAGATCTGTTCTTTTCAAGAATTCCACATCTGCATCTGCTTGCATTTTTGGTGTCTGCGCGCGACGGGCGCGTGGTCAGCTCTGCGAGCAACCCACCCGCCCAGTTACAGTGGGTCGTTTGCTGCCCCGATTTTGAGTTGTCCAACTCCAGGCTCGGCCGTTCCGCTCTCCGCCAAGCACCACAAGCATCCCCGTTCTTGAAGGCCTCTTGTGCCGCCTCTGCTCTCGCCGTTTCTCCCATGAACCCGATGCTCGAGAACCCACCTCACAGGCCTCTCCCTCCTTCCGCAAAATCCACGCGCTGAAACTGACAGCGGCGCGCCCGCAGAACCAAGCACACCGGGCTCCGCGGGATCCAGGGCTTTACTCACCGCCGAGAAAACATGGCCGACAGACGTATGTCGATTGTCGGGACGGCACAGCATGCATCTACGCATGTACAGAATGCTGCACCGGACTGTGTAGCCCATGCTTGTCCTGCGGACCTGTCGAGAATCGGGCATGCGGACGAGAGCAACCCAACCTCATGGCGCGTCGGTTTCCACCTCCCGTCTCTCCGACACCTCGTCAACGACGCCCCTTCGTTGTGCCAACTCGGTTTCAGGCCGACGGTGACGCTCTCGTCTTCTGCACAATGAGGCCCGCGAGGTCGTTGATGGTGCCGCTCGACAGCAACTCCAGGATCTGCAGGTTGGCCCGTAGCTCCTTGGCGATCCAGTTGCGCAGCTCGATGGCCGTCAGCGAGTCCAGGCCGTACGAGGTGATGTTTCGGCACACGTCCAGATCCTCGACGGCGATGGTCAAGACCTCGGAAAGCTTCACAACCACCCCTTCGGCCGCAATCTTGGCCGCATCTTGGTCCGACTTGGCAGCGCGGAACGCGTGCCCTGGGGACACGGCCTGCCTGGGCGTGTGCCCTTCCCGCTCCGCCGCTGCCAGGCAATCGGCCCGGAGCACGGCAAAACGGGCGTCGTTGGCAAAGTAAGGCCATTGACCGTCGCTGCCCAGATGCAGCTTCAACCCGGTCAGACACTGTGAGCCACAGACACCCCGGACGGCAGCCGACAGCAGCGCGAAGACCTCCTCCTCGGTCACCGTCTCGTTGCCAAAGTTGCGGATAATGTCTGCCTCCCGTTCTGCATTCTCCGCCAGGTAACCCGCTCCGGTCACCGCGGTCAAGTCGAGCGCGACTCCGGGAAGATGATGCCCGTTTCGAAACCCCGCCCACGAGTCGAGGAACGTGTTTGCCGCAGCGTACGCGCCCTGTCCTCGGCTGCCGACGATGCCCGCGGCAGAGGACAGCACAACAAAATAGTCCACCGGAATCCCGTGTCCAGCCAACGCGTTGTGTATGTTCCATGCACCAGTGACCTTGGGCTGAATCACCTGCTGGTAGGCTTCGAACGACATGTTTTCGAGCAATACATCCTGCGTTTGTCTTGTCAGCCCGCCTCCCGCGCACAAAGGGACCACTACTCACTTGAAGCACCATGGCTGCATGTATCACGCCGCAGATGGGGTGGAACGATTTTTTGCAGTGAGCTACCAGGTCCCAGACTTGACCCTCGACGCTGACGTCGCATTTCAACACCGAGACGTCGGCACCCCGGCACCGCATGTCCTTCCGAAGCTGCTCGACCTTCTCGCTGCCTTCCCCGCTCCTCGACACCAACAAGAGAGTGCGCGCCCCGTTCTCGACCATGTATTCGACAATGGACCGCCCGAGGCCACCTGTCCCGCCCACGATGACGTGAGTCCCATCGGACCGGAAGATCGACCTGGACACTTTGTGGAGGGCCTGGCTTGGTGGTCAGCACACGTACCAAAACTCGCTCGCATGAGATTCGGCCAAAGCCACTTACTTGTACTTGATCCTTCTCGCCGGCGGCCGCCACCACTGACTCCACACCACCGCCATGTGCCGCCCGGATCCCGGAGGACAGATGCACCATGGAGACGACCGTTGTGGGCTTGTGTGGTGTGATGAGGCCAGCCTCGATCTTCTCCACCAGGGCCTCCAGGGCCTTCTGCGTGGCAAGCGGGCGTTCAGCAGCCAGTTGGACCATGTTGACGGATGAAAAGGTTCCATGGACGCCCAGCTCGGTCATGGGTCTCTGTCGGGGTCCCGGGGTTATAATCTCGACGAAACGCCCAAAGCTGGAGAGACACTCCCACGATTGGGTTGCCTGGCTCAAGTGGCCCGACAATGTCAGGACAACTTCCATCCCCTCACCCTCCGTAGCGTCCTCGATCTGTTGACGGAGGGATATGCTCCGCGCATCGAGCGTCTGGTCGGACGGTATCCCTGCCTTGATCGCAGCCGCTTTCTGGTCCGGGTTCTCGACCAGCGCGTAACATGTGGCTCCGAGGTGCCGCACGATCTCGACGGCCGCAACACCGGCGGGGCTCGACAGCTGGACAAGCACGCGCTCGCCGGCTTGGACCTTGGCAGTGGTGACGAGCGCGAAATAGGCGGCCAAGTAGGGCCCGGCAATGCAAGCAGCAGCCTCCATGTCGATCGAGTCACTGAGGACGGCAGCGCTACTGGCGCTAGCCCGAAGGTGTGTACCCAGAGGCCCTTCTGCCAAGGCGCAGACCTTGTCCCCAACGCTGATGGTGCTGACGTCGCGGCCAACTTGCGCGACCGTCCCGCTGCAGCTGCGGGCGATGGGAGCGCCGGACGTGTCCCACGTGCCCGTTGTGCTGTCGTCCAGCGACAGAGCACTCGCCGCAACGACGATTTCCACCTCGCCTACTGCCAGCGGGGTATTGGGCATATCTTCAAAATATACTTCTCCGGGAAGGCACTCGTGGGCGCGAGATGCGAGTTGGAGGCGTCGGCCGGGCTGGTGAAAGTCCTGTTGGTAGGGAGCAGATGGGCCGAGAGATCGATGGACGTCCAGGTTGACCGCCTCATCAGGCACGATCCTTGGCACCACAAGCTTCCCGCTGGCCTCGGCGAACTCCATCTCTGCCTCGTTATCATGCCCAAGCACCGACAAGGCGAAGGCCTTCCGGATCAACGCCGCCTGCCCGGAGGCCGCGAGCTTTGAACGCGAACTCAAGTCGAGAGTGGCGGCAACCGCACCCCGTTCCGACCGCGCGGTGCGGATCATTCCGAGGGCCATGTTTTTGTCCGGTTCGTCTGGCGGGAGAATGGCTCCCTTGGTCACCCACATGACGCCGCGCGCCTCTATAAGCAGTTTCTTGACCTGCTCGAGACCCTGCGCAGAAATGCAACGCAGTACCGGCTTCTCTTCCTCCGATAAGACAATAAAGAAGCTGCCCCAGTCGTCGATGGCATCGAGCTTGCAGACGCGCGGCGAGACGCCGACAAGCGTCTTGATCTCGCGGCACAATTCCTCGAGGAGCCTGTGTTCAGCGCCGCTTTCCCCTTCGCTGACGACCACGACGCTTGCCCCGGCTGTTTCCGGCCCATTGATCTCTGTCCCACTTGATTCGGGTTCCTCGAGCGGCTCCCAAGCGACCTTGAAACACAACTCGCGTGGCGTCGCGGCCGCGCGGGGGGCTGGTTCCAAAGCCTTGAAATCGAGACCGGCAATGCACATGACGCATGGGGAAAGGCTTGAACCAGCCGCCAGCTCCGCCATGAAAGTACTGGTTTCCGTCCCTTGGGTGGCGTTGATGGTGAAGGTCCGCCCCGCTTCCGGATTCCATTGGGACTGCAGGATGATGTGGCGGACGGAGCAGGGGAGATAAGCTATCTGGTCCCCTTCGTCGGCTTGGGTCCCACGGATGATGAGGGGAACCTGGAGCATTGCGTCGATAACAGAGGGATGCAGCGCGTACGAGGTTTGGTGCCCCAGGGGCATGTGAGCGGCTGTGTCTCGGACGACGCATTGAGCTGCCACGTGGGTCCCTTTTACACTCACTCCGAGGAGAGACTGGAACGACGCCGGATATGACATGCCTTGTGACTCGAGACATCCGTAGGCGGCTTCTCTGCAACCCGCTAGGCACCGGAACTCCGGCCCGAACAGCTCGCCGGCCGGCTGCTTCTCCGAGGCTGCGGCGCTCCCGGCCTCGTCTGAGCTGAGACTGGTTGCGTCGGAGGCGACGTCGGGAGCCGAAAAGGTATCGGAGAGCGTGTCGCTGTCGCCCGAATCATCCGACGTCCTGACCTGGGCCCCAACTACGGCCGTGTTGGGCGACACTGCGGGAGCCGAACGCGGGCCCGGTCGAGCACCCACCTTGCCAGCGCAGTGCTCCATCCAACCCCGGCCAGCTTCATACGAGCAGATCCGAAACTCGTGGCATCCGCCTTTTGCCCCGTTCACGGGCCGGAAGCTCAAGACGACCTCGAACTCCTGGCCTTCGGCCAGAAAGAGATGCTCAGAAACCTGGAGGTCCTTGATCTCGATCTGCTCGTGGACGATCCAGCCCACCGACGAACTTTGAGTCGCCGCTTCAATGACCATGGAGACGTACGCGGCCACGGGAAACACCATGCGGGATTGGACTTGGAACTCCTTCAACCACGGCAAGTCTTCGGTGCGGATAATGTTGCGCCATGTTGGTTCCAGGTCGCTCGACCAGTCCGCCAGGGTCCCCAGCAGGTCGTTGCGCCCGAAAGGCTTGAGGCGGTGCTGGCGAGTGAGCCGCGACTCATACCAGTACTTCTGCCGCGACCAGGGGTATGTGTACAGCGAGGGCACCAACTCGGGCTTCTCGTCCTCCTCGCGGTGGTGGTTCACCTCGAAGAAGTCCAGGGGATACCCGTGAACAAAAAGCCGGCCGGCCGTTTCGAGGCATGTGCGCGTGGCATCCGCGCCCCGGACCAAGGTCGGGAGGTACGCGATCTTGGTGGCCGCGGTGTCGAGCCGCGTGAGAGTCTGCAGGATGGGTCCCTTGAGGGCGGCATGGGGCCCGATCTCGACGAGAACGTCGGGGCAATGCTGAGTGCAGAGCTGCTGTAACGAGGTCGAGAATCGGACGGCCTGCGTGAGGTTGTCGACCCAGTACTGGGGCCCGAGCTCGGCCAGGTCGATTTTCCGGCCGCGGAGCGACGAGAAGAATTCGACCTTGGAGAGCGCCATGTCAGCGGGGGGTTGGATGTGGGCGATCCTGGCGAGGTACAACTCGGCGATGAGTTTCATGTGGGGAGAGTGGTAGGCAACGTCAACGAAAAGCTTCCGGTTGAAGATGCCGTTGTCCTGGAATACGGCGCAGAGACGGTCAATCGCTTCCTCGTCTCCGGACAAAGTGGTCGAGGTTGGCGAGTTCTCGCACGCCACCACAGCCTGAGGGCCGTCTTGGCCAAAGAGCTCATCCAAGATCGGCGTCACTTCCTCCGCACCCGCACCCACCGCCATCATGGAACCCTTGAGGTGGGGCTGGGTCTGCTTGAGCTCGACTATGGCTTGTCCCCTGTAATAGGCGGCGGCCATGGCGGACTCGAAGGACAGGGCGCCTGCTGCGTACGCAGCCCCGATCTCGCCGCTGGAGTGACCGGTGACGGCAGCAGGCACGACCTTGAACGAGGCAAACAGATCCGTCAAGGCCAGCTGGATGGCGGTGCAGATGGGCTGGCTGATGTGGGCCAGGCCGACTCGCGAGGATGTCTTGTCACGCTGGAGCTCCTCGAGGACGGAAAAGTCCGCACCAATGAGCCGCAGCGCCTTGTCGGCGCGGATCACGGCCTCCAAAAACACCGGGTGCGTGCGGAGAAGTTCGCGGCCCATGGCAAACCACTGGGCTCCCTGCCCGGTGTACACAAAGGCCAGTCGAGGAGGCTCGCTGGAGGCGCGTGCCGAGGTGGCATCGTGGCTGTTCAAAGCGCTGGCGACGTCACTGCACATACCCGCGACCACCGCGACGCGCCACGGAAGGTGAGATCGGCGCTGGCAGAGGGTGTATGCTAGGTTCCGTGGCATGGTGGTCTGGTACAGCTCGGCGTGCTGTTCGATCCAGATGCCCAACTTTTTGACCGAGTTGCGCAGCGCCGCCTCGTCGTTGGCCGAGACAACAAAGAGCCTGAGGGGGCTGTAGGAGACGCTCTCGGCGACTTCGAGGCCTCGGAGTTGGGGGGCGGCGCTCAAGACGCAGGTCGAGTTGGACCCGCTGAAGCCGAAGTTGTTGACACAGACGTACTTACGCTTGGACGGCCACGGCTTTTGCCCCGTAGCCACGCGCATGTTCCAGTTCTTCATCGGGATGGCCTCGTTCACCTGCTCGAACTCGGCGTTGGGCAAGATGAAGCCGTAGTACAGCATCAGGACTCCCTTGATGACCGACACGACGCCGCTGGCGCACTCGAGATGGCCGATATTGGGCTTGGCTGACCCGATCTGCAATGGGTCCTCGGGCGTGAAGTGGGAGCTCACGGCCTTGTGGATGGCGTGCGCCTCGATAGGATCACCCTTCTTGGTGCCAGTGCCGTGCGCCTCGAAAAACCCCACGTCGCAAGGGTTGATGTCGGCTTCCGTGAAGACCTTCTTGAGCAGGTTCTCTTGCTCGTCTGGGCTCGGCGCCACAATGCCGACGGTACGTCCGTTGTGGCTGATACCCGAGTGCGTAATGACGGAGAAGATGTGGTCATTGTCGGCCTGAGCCTGGGCCAGGGGTTTCAGGATCAGGCATCCCGCACCCTCCCCCCTGGCGTACCCTGACTTGGCGCGATGGTCGAACGCGTATGTTTTGCCGGCATCGGAGAACAACTGGAGCTTGCCCATGGACACCCAAACGTCGGGTTGCGTGATCAGATGGGAGGCTCCCACGATGGCCTGTTCCGACTCGCCGGCCCGGATACTCTGCACCGCGAGGTGGAGAGCGTGCATGCTGGACGAGCAGGCAGTATCGACGGTGAATGTTGGGCCTCGCAAGTTGAAGTAGTATGACAACCGGCCGGCGAGGAAGGCCCCTTGGTTGCCAGTGGCATCAAAGCTGGGGATGTTGTCCAGGTCCCGCAAATTGCCAACCCGATGCTCGCCGTAGTTCCCTCCAACAAAAACGCCCACTTTTTTCCCCGAAACCGACTCTTTGGGAACTCCAGCATTCTCGAGGGCTTCGTATGCGCACTCTAGCAATAGTCTCTGTGCGGGGTCTAGGGTCTACGTGTTAAATCACTCGAACGTGGTTGTCGAGGTATCTGGCCGGTTTCACTTACCCATTGACTCGGCTTCCTTCTTCGTGATGTCAAAGAAGGCGGCGTCGAACATGGAGATGTCATCCTTGATAAAGTAGCCGCCGCCCGAGTTGAGGCAGCCCTTCTTGCTCGGATTTGGGTGATGGTACGCCTCAGCATTGAAGCGGTCCGGCGGGATTTGCGACCAGCCACTCCTTTTGCGGCACAGCATGCGGTAGAACTCGCCCGGGGTTGACACGTCCCCCGGCAAGCGGCACGCCATGCCCACGATGGCGATGGGCATGGGGGGGTGTTGGTCCGCCATGGCTGCGGCCAGCCGAATGGCGGGGTTCAGCAAGCCTAAAACTCAGAAAANACGAGGGAGTAGGGACAACAGCAGAAGAAACGAAATATAGCGAACGTCGATAGCGAGTGCCAGCAACAATACTGCTGTAAGACATGAAAACAGAGGATTGATGCGATGTGGATGGAAAAAGACCTTGGAAACCGTAGGGTGTGTATATCGGCCTCANGATAACCAACTGCCGTGATTCGCCAACGAATCTGTTCGTGGTCATACACATCTCCTCGTTTCACAGTGTTCAACACAGGTCAATGAGATCAGGCGGATTGCTCGGGGGTCTGTCCTTATTGCTCTTTAGCAGGGAGGGATGCACTGTGAATAGTCTGCACGGTATTCTGTAATTATGCCTCGCACTACCGGGCAGTCATCAACCCCGAGCATCCGAATCGCGCGGCATCCGGCGTGTACTGCATATACTGCATAGAGTGGAGACACATGAGCTCCAAGAATCCGATATCAGAGCCTGCGAGTCACTAAAAATAGCAGTTGTGGTTAGGCTGTCGTTAAGATCCCCAAGCGACAGGACTGGGAAATGTTACAACTAGACCGTTGATAGTGAGGCC
>FJWA01003883.1_pt1 | contig 22798 bp, 22 predicted proteins | sample 1011891 | NCBI WGS metagenome assembly FJWA01 (sample SAMEA3912450, study PRJEB9761) | metagenome | biome: forest; material: soil | place: USA | collected 2011-06-22 | depth 0.1 m
AGAATGGGGTCATTGGGGTTGACTGGAGGTCAAAGGTGAGTACGGACTCTCGAGCCAGGGGAAGAGGAAAGGGTGGTGAAACACTGACATGGAGCGCGTTGAACAACCGCAGCCTGGCCAAGAACGGCGAGTAGGGAGAGGGAGACGAGGGACAAGACCTTGAGACCCATGATGGAATGCAGAAATGAACGAGCAAAATAATTAACAGTTACAGAGGCCCAGAGGAGAAAGAGAACGGTTGTCAAGTCTCAAAAACTTTGTGGAACACAAAACATGTTGTTTTATACACTCCCTGCCTGCCAGAAGGCCTCCTTTGCGGTGACCGGGGATGTGCGGAAGTGTCCAAACATATAAGATGATGGCGGTGGCTGAGGGGAGGGACCCAATGGTCAGGACGTGGCGTTTTTTTTTTGGGAATGCAATTCGACGCACAGAATACCCTCTCCGCTCAAGTTTCCCTTGGCGCCGCGGTCACTCCAGATTGCGATTGCGGCTGAGGAGAAACGAGAAGCGAGGGAAAAGCTGGCGTGTCACCGTGACCGCAGAGGCAGAGTACGAAAAAGAGGACTCTGAGAGCACTGTCAAGGCCTCCCCACAGCCACCATGGCAGGAAACACTGTCAAATCCAGGGATGGGCAGAGCGTCCTGTTGTGTGAAGTGGTGGTAGCCCCAAACGTCCAACTGCCAGTCTTTTCCCTCCAGAGTATGCCGAAGGAATAAGAGTTTGGCGGCAGCAGAGACGCTACAATTGCCCATATGTGGGATGACGGTCCGTTGCGAGATAGCTCAGAACCATTTCGTTCACCACATCGTACAATGGCTCCGTCCGAGGCTCAACTAACTCGCGAATCTCGGCGCCCTTTTGGTCAGAGGTCCACTCGAATCCACGGGAAATCACTCTTAGCTCCTCGGCATTTCGATACACGCGGATCGCGTTGATCTCTTGGGCTCTCAAGACATTGTCGCTCCGGTGGTAGGGGCCAAAGCAACTCTGCCCGTGGCGGTGGTGGCGGGGACAGAGGCAAAATATCAGGCTCCTCCGGCGCTCGAGACATCTCGCGAAGTGTCTCGAATCCCGAGAAGTCGAAGCCCTCTTGTAGCCTGTGCTCTAACCTATCTTCTGGCGTTTCTTCTTTCCTCAAGGTCCGTTCCAAGCCCTTGAAAGAGCTCCGCGTGAAGTTGGTGTTTGTCATGAAGAAGAGAAAGGAGCGAGCTGCGGCATAATCGTCGTCGAAACCAAAGCGGATGTGAGAGGAACAATGAGAGAACAGAGACAGAGCTTTAACTCTAGAAACACATGGGCACGCTTGAACCCCGCGCCCCACATCCTGTCCTCCTGCAGGCAGCCCACTCTCCTCTTCCTTTCCACGGACAACCACCAGCCAGAATATCACCACTTCTGCCTGCTTGCCTGTTTTCTCCAAGACAGCTCCCAGGTTACTTCGGAATCCCGTCCTCGTTTTCCCGAGACCTTTATTAGGCAGACAAGTGCTCGGTGGACGCATTCGTGGATAAGCAAGCCGCTCGCCGCCGTCGCCGGCGAGAAATTTTCCCGTGCGAACAAAGCGACACACCATCGCAACATAAGGTAGGAAGCTGCTTAAGCGACAAGGGCACTCGGTCGGCCTCACGTGGGTGCTGCAGCCCCTGAAGAGAACAGCGGACCGGGCAGATCTGGTGGGACAGAAAAGAAACCTCAGATCGGGGACATCTGAAAAATCGGGTACTGTACAGCTATTCTGCACTGATTTGACCTTTGTCTTCTGCAGGCTCATCTCTTAGGCGTCATGTCATGGTTCAAGCGGGCGATCGAGACCGACAAAGGCGCCGAGTTGCTCCTTGGACAGCTTGCCAAAGTCAAGAAGAGGCGGCTGCACCCCAAACACCACCGAGTCCCCAATCACCAACGGCCTCGCGTGCGAGAACAGAGACCCGAACAAGGACAGGCCCCAGTTGGTCTTGACCTTGGCCTTGACCTTGGCGCGGATGGCCGACTGGCGGCGGCCGACGACGACGACGGTGCGTAGCTCCCTCGGGATCCCCTCCTTGCGCAGCTTGTGCTCGGTCAGGTACCACGTCACGGCATTGTCTACCTCGCAGCCTTCGCTGTAGGCCTCGTCGCTCGTCCAGGGCTCCCCGACCACGTTGCATCGGAACTCCTGCACGTAGGCCACCTTGGCGCCTCGTTCGGCCGTGACGTCGAGGCTCACGGGGACGGGAGAGGCGCCGAAGGTGGTTGTCACGCTGTACCGCGTGTCCTTTTCGATCGATGCCGTTGTCGAGTCTGCACTGATGGATATCGGCGCAAAGAGCTGCACGCTCGGGAACTCGCCATTGTCGCCGTCCTTCTCGGGCTGGAAGCTGATGTTGAGCTCGGCGCTCGTCAGCCGGCTGGATGACGACTGTAGCGGGTAGGAAAACTGGAAGCGGAGGCCGACGAGGCTGGCGGGCTGCCCTTCAAAGGTGCCATGTGCCAGAGCAACAACGTCGGCCGACACGCGCGTGCTGCGCGTCTGTTGCAGGAGGGCCCGCCGCTCCGTGTCGGTGATGGTCTTGGGGAGCCGGTCGCCCAGTGTTTCGGTCGCGTCGTCGACTTGGAGCTCCACGGTGCTGGTGTATTCGTCGGTCGGAGAGCTCGCCATTTTGGATGTTGATGGGGTGGTGAGCTGGCGGTGAGTTGGTGAGTTGGTGATGAGGCGATGAGTTTGCTCTTTTACAAGGGCTGAGACCGAGATCTGAGAAGGCTTGGTGAGGGGAACTTCACAGCTCTCCGGTTGTATTCTGCAAGCCCTCGGAGCCAAGATCACATCACGTTGCACCGCGAGCGGGGGTCCCGCGTTTCAGCCCTTCAGCTCCGACTGTTCACTTCTTGTCGACCACTGCACGAACAGATCATCGTCTCGTGAACAAGGCATCTTCTCGTTTTGCAGAACAGTTCAAACCCCGTACCTGTATAGTATCCAAGCACACCCATACAATGAAGTCGACACTCAGCCCGCACTTAGCGGAAGCCCGGTCTTTGCGAGATCGGGGTTTCTTGAACGATGCGAGTCGCCATTACGACCTGGCTCTCTCCGAGGACCCCGACAGCGTTCTTCTGGTAGTGGAAGCGGCCAGCAACAAGATCTCGCAGGGCTTAATCGGAGAGGCCCACGCCATGGTCCTGGCTTGGGAGGCTCGCACAGACAACTTGAGGGCGAACCCCGAGCTGTTGGATCCACTCCACGCTGCGTTTTTTGATTCCTTCATGGCAATGTTGACGTACATGATGACGGTCAAATTCAACGAGCCTCTCCGCCGGGCCTTGAATTCTTGGATCAAGTATGGATTGGGCCAGCCGGCGGAAAGCTTTGGGAAACATGTGGTCGGTTGGGTCCAACTTCCCGCACACCGATGATGTTGCTGACCTCGGCTAGGTCACCATCACCGGCGTGTACCACAACCTGCTGGCGGCGACAAGATACATGGCCTATCAGCCTGAAACGGAGCAGCCTTGTCTCTCGACAGAGCTCCAAGCCTCGCTCGTGCGGTACCTACTCGCAGAGAAGCGATTTGACGACGCCATCAAGTTGGCGAAACTATCCAGTTACTCGGAAGAGTCCGCAGACAACACGCCAATGCTGCTGGCAGTCCTTGCTGAAGAGGGTCTCTCGGACCTCCAGCGTGCCGAGGTCATGTGGGAACACGGCGACGTGCTGCGGCTGACCAGCGGTGACGCTGCGTGGAGGGAGTCGTTCGAGGCTGCGGCGGATCTGTACAACAAAGCAGGGCATGCCACCGGCGCTCTCGACATACGGATAGATTTGATCAAGCACTGGAGAGACGACAGTACCTCGGTGGCCGAGGATACGGCAGAGCTGTGGCGAATCATGGAAACCATGGAAGCTGTCGGCAACTGGGCGTCGGTCAACAGATGTCTCTCGGTCATCATCACCATCAATACGGCGGGGTTCAGAGTCCCCCCTGAATCGCTACAAGCAAAGGTCGAAGAGGAATGGATCCGGGTGGCAGATGTCTGCGCCAACAAGGCTGCCAGGGTGTCTGGATCCGTTGAGAAGATCCTGGAATGGCAGTCAAGAAAGTCTCGGACCGCCAAAGGCCTGGATTTCTTGGAACACTTCTACGAAAAGATCAAGGACAGTGATGCGACTGCTGTTATTTGCATGACCCTCTCGACGCTCTGTACCACCTATCAGTCTATCGGAGAGAACGACAAAGCAATCGAGTGCTTAGCACGGCGCCCTGAAGTCCTACCACGGTCATTGATGCTCATTCTCGGCGCTGATCCCTTTGAGGCGGCGTTGAATGCTGCAACAGAAGCCCCGGACGCCGAGTTAGAGCTCAAGGCGCTCCGCGACGAACTCCAAAGGGTTCAAGCGATCATCCGGCGCACACCAACGGCGCTTGAGAGAGCTACCGAGGTCGAGAGGCTCTCCAACATTTGTCACGTGTACACCACTCAGCACACATTCCGCGGGCTCGAGCAGCTCGAGAGCCTGGTGGCATGCTTGGAATCAGTCATCGAGGAGGAGTGTAAGAAGCTCGACGACTGGCAGGCGACTATCTGGAGAGCCAGGGCGTTGCAGACCAGAGCCATACTCCCCCAGCTCGGGGCGCGGACAGCCACCACAATGGACGAGCTGCAAATCTTCATCCGGGAATCCGGACAGTACTACCAGCGAGCCCTGGATCTGTATAATGCATCTGGACACTCGCAGGACTGGCGAGCGGCGAGCGCGAAGACGTACGTGGCTAACAACCGGAAGCTGCTCTGGCAACTCAACCAAAGGCCCGCGAAATCCGATGACTTCATGGTTGCGGCAACCCTGTATGCCGAGGCGGTGGGAAGTGGCCCCCTGGACCAGCAGCAGGCGACATGCCTCGCTCTCCTTCGCCACTGGGTCGAAGGACGCGATGCCAACGTGGAAATGGACGTAGAGATGGATGGAAACGTGGAAAGTGACCCCGCCGTCTCCTCCCAGCCCCGTTCGGCCTACGAGATGGCAGTCAAGTGGGCCAACGAAGCAGATCGTCTAGCCAGCATCCAGCGGAACGACTTGTCTGCGCTCCCTCGGGAGCGAGCGGTCCTGGCAAAGCAGATGCTCAGCAGCAAACGCGATCCAAAGACAGACTTCCACATCATCGCCCTCTTGCTCCACGACAGCGCCGGTGACGACCTCGGCGCGTGGAACTGGCTGCAGAAAACCAAGGCCCGGAGCATCTCCGACATGCTCGGCCTCGGCATCAACATTCCCACGGCTCTCAGGCACATCATCGAGTTCGACGCCAACCTTACCAGCAGCTGCGAGGCCGAGCAGACCCTGTCTCGAGAACTTTCCACTGCACCCGAGGATCGACAGCTTCTTCTGAGGATGAAGCTCGAGTCCCACCGAGCCGATATGAAGCAAAACCCGACTCTCAAGCAACTGCTCGACTACCGCGAGGGACAACCCACGTCTCTTGAACGGCTCCAGAGCATCAGCGCCAGCAACAGCAACAACACAAGGCCGCCAACCAGGCGGATCTTCTACATCGACTGGCTCGTCCACGCGGACCAATGCTTCGCCTTCATTGCGTCATCCACGGGTGTTGAATCGTTTGCGACCGGCGTGACCGTTCCCGAGATTGCGGCGTGGAAAACCGAGTACCTCTCGTCCTCGGATGGATCACCACACCCACTCGACTCCCCCGAGATCGAACCGCTGCAGAAGCTGTCCAAACTGATCCAGGAAATCCTCAAACGCACCGAGCCCAAGGACATTCTCGTCTTCTGCCCCAGCGGCATCCTTCACGGCGTCCCCCTGCACGCAGCGACCCTCGCCGACGACTCCAGAACGACGCTCCTCGAGCGAAACCCAGTCGTGTACACGGCCAGCATGACAAGTTTCGAGCAGTGTGTCGCCAAGGAAGCCGAGCGCGCCCATCACCGCTCCGGCGAGATCTCTCGGTCCTACCTGGCCGTCTACGAGCGCACCGAAACCGAGTCCCTCAGCGAGAAGCAGACGGCTCAGCGTGACGAGATCTACGCCGTCGTGCAGACGGTGGCGACACGCGGGCGCCGTCAACCTAGTGCGGCAGGGGCTTCGGAGACGCCGACCACGACAACGACGACAACGACAACAACATCCTNCTTCGGAAGCGAGGCCANCCGCGAGCGGCTTGTTGCTTCGTTAAGCGAGGCAGATTACCTATATTTCTTCGGCCACTGCGTCTCGTCGACAGCAAACATGCTTCTGCAGGGCCTGGTCCTCGACGGCAGCAACAACACCGGCAACACCGGCAACGACGACGACCACCTGAATGCGGACCCCGACGCGGATCCCGACGCGGGGGACCGCCAGGTGTTCACCGCGTCCGACATGTTCGCCGTCGACGTCAAGACGTCGTGCCTCACGCTCATCGCCTGCGGCTCGGCGCAGGAGGACCACGGCCGCGGCGACGAGCCGCTCGGCATCGTGAGCGCGCTGCTNTGCGCCGGCGCGACGTCCGTCATTGGGACCATGTGGAAGGTGCAGGTCGGTACGGCCCGCGTGTTCACCGAGGCCCTCGACCGCAGCCTCGACCTGCATCACGGGGGCGGCGACGGTGGTGGTGGTCGGATTGATCTGGCTGTTGCGGTTCAGAGCGCTGCTCTCCGTCTCAAGCGCCGGCGCGAGGGTAACACGCACCACCCCTATCACTGGGCTGCTTTTGTGCTTCACGGGTCATGGTTCATGTCAAAGCAGGCTCCGCCGGTCTGATGGCCTGCAGCGATGCCTCGGGAGGTTGGAAGTTGACTACAATACAGTAGCCGTAACGGTGTAACCGAATCTCTTGTGACTGATGCCCAGACAAATGCAACCAGCAGGACTATCAATCTCTTGGGCCCGTGTTATACACGTCGCCGTGTTCGCCGTCTTCATGATAGCAGATTGGCAGGAAAGTCCGGGGAGTGACACCCGGGTAATAGTTATTGTAGCCATCCGATTCGAACGAAAGCCAACCCGGTTGGTACTCGACAAGGTATTCCGTACCGTTGGTGTAGTCGCCCCATTCTCTCTCCGGGACCAGTTCACGGTCGTTGGCAAAGATGGTAGCCCGGCTCCTGAAGCGGTGGTAGTCTTGCTCGTCCCTGTAGTCTGTGGTGAACGCAGCAAGGTGGAACTGAAGATCGAAATGATGTCTCAAGGTGAAGGTGAAGAGCTGGAGCGGAGGCGGAGGCGTGTTGTAGTCGCTCTCGATCGTGTTGGGGATGCCGGACCGCAAATACAAATCCTCCAGCACAAGTGGAATATCCAGGACCGGAGGCGGGACTGTGACAGGACTGCGGGGGGTGTGTGCGAGGAGCTGCTGACCAGCCGAGTCCGTGACGTCGTCTGGCATGAGGATCTCTTCGGCCTGGAAGACGCCGAAAAGAACAACTTTGGCGGTCCTCGTCTTCTTGCCAGAGAAGGAACCGGCGTCCTTCACCCAGCGTCGCTCAAGCCGTCGCTGCCCGTCAGAGTTGACCATGCAGGTGAGGATGAACTCAAACATGTGGATCGACTGCATGATCAGCCAAAGCACAGCTTCACCCTCTTCTGGGGATCCTCCTGTGAACCACTGGGACATCCCGCCGGTCTCGGGCCATGTCCTCATCGTACACTCGGTTGGAAGGACGTACCCCATCCCGTCTCCTGGTCTCTCTAAACTATTTGCTGCCCTTACTTCATCGCGCAAGAGATCCCGCGATAATAATGGTGGCCCAGCTCGGTGTTTGAGAACAGTCGCCTTGATGAACCACTTAATAAAGGGGCTGAATGTCTCTTTTTGGGCCTCCAGTTCGTCATTGAGATCGAAAACAGGAAATCGGCGTAGATACTCGCGTTCCTCGTCTTTGATCCCAAGCTCTAGGTACCGCCCACGGCTGACCGAAGCCTTGCGCATAAGGTCAGAAAGCTTGCACCGATATGCGTCAGCCTCCTCATCGGAGGGAGAAGTCTGAGTCATGTCCAGGTAGAATGGCTGGTTATAGGCGCGAGCAAGCACTGCTCCCATGAGGAGCGTGGTGTAGGCAGCCGCGTGAAAGCGTTCCCTCCAGATACCCATCCCTTCGGGTTCCTCTGGGGTGTTGATGGGTGGCGGTGGCTTCCTGTCGTGAGGCCAGCGCGTATACCAACCCGACCAAAAGAAATAATCCCCCGGGAGCTCCAAATGGCAGTACCGGACCTCAACACATTGGACCAGATGATGCAGATCCAAGACCGCTCGAAGCTCGGAGAGGCTTGGCTTCCGGGACGCGTCGGCGATCTCCTCGAGTGAGATCGCCGGGGGCGCAAGACCATCCTGAAAAGCAGCATGAACAAGGGCAGTAGCACGTGCCTGCATCCCGCTAGCAGTTAGATGTCGAGCATAGGCTAGGTCGACAGCATTACGTAGTACGTACCGCTATCAAGGCCTGATCGAAGGCGGGGATGTCTTTGATCGCCACGTGTCGAATAATGCTCGGGCTATTGGCAACCCAGACAGCATGGGTCCGGCGGCATGTGAGGAGCAGGGCCCGCAGGTCGGCGAAGGAGCTGCAATGTTGAAAGACGCGGACGACAAGCTCGGCAGGGAAAGAATCGAGGGTACTTGTAGACGCGGCCATGGCGAGGGTTGGATGACTTTGTGGATGACGGAAGTGGTTTGTTGAAACATTGGGGATCTGTGTGCGGGGTCCATCTGCATTGGAGGATCGGACGAGGCTGATATTGGAAACCCCAGACAGAAGCGATAGGATGCGCCATGCCCTCTTGGTCCTGTACTATATCTTGGCAGTCGGCACCGTGGACCCAGGTCCCATGCTTCTGATGTCCTCCTCCCAGCGGCTCGCTCCTCTTCGGCTGTCCGTCCTCCATCAACAATCAACACAGTGTTGGTCCTTTGACGAACTGGACCAACTCGACCCCTGCGGTTGTTGTCTTTGCGCCGCCTATACCAAGATGCCCCAGGTCTCTTTCTGACTGCCTCGCGCTCAGAACAAGGCTGAGCAGATGGATGGATATTGGCTGTGGCGGTGGTGGTGACCTGGGTGATGAATGAAGGAATCAAGCCAAAGAGCGGNGGCTGCAATCCAGAGTGGGGGGTAGGCCCCGCAGGCGCGTGCCTTTCGCCTTGCGACGCCCCTCCGCCCCCGGCTTGCGGGACAAGGGTGCCCCGGACCCGCAGCATGACGGAAGTTCAGGGCGTGGGGGGGCAAGGCAGTTGCGGCTTGCCCGATAGGCTGCTGGGTACGGGCACGACCAAGAACTGACAGTCAAACTTTGGAGCAAGCTGCCAATCACATGGTTTTGAATCTCAAGCATCTCAAGCACCTCAAGCATTTGCCCAGTCGCCGGGCCGTTTGCGGCAACCCCAGNATCCGATCGCCGGGATCNCGGCGATTAGCGCGAAGGCGTGCTTCGATCCTTNATGGCGATGAGTCCCGACATAGCATGCGAGGTCGGCAATGCCATGTCGGTACCTGGCCTGCCCCCACTCTTCGTGTTTTGAACCCGGTTCCCAGGATGAATGAATCCCAGCAGGCGGTTCCCAGGCACGCCAGGGGCCCAGGGCCCAGGTATACAAGTACCCCGTCTCCAAAACCTGCTGTTGTGAAACACTCCACCCATCCAGTCTCTTGGAGTTGGTCCAGTGTCGGTCCAGTGTCGGTCCTGGCCCTCGTTCATCCTCAACCTTTTCTGCATCCGAATCGGCAATACCACCCTAGCCATGTCTCAACTACAGCCTGCCGATCCCGAGCGGGCGCGGGCGCCGTCCGACGAGAAGGACCGCTTCCGAGAGGCGCCGCCCGCCGAGACGTCTGCCGAGGATCTGTCACAGGCCGGCTGGTCGTCGTGGTTCGGCGGGCAGGACGTCGCCATCGGGCCGCGCATCGGGCCCGTCCTGAGCAGCATCTCGCTTCCAGACTCGGACAGCGACCAGAGCAGCTCGGCCATCCTGGACAAGCAGCTGGCTGCCGAAGACGGCCATGCCATCCAGTATCGGACGTGCAGTTGGCAGAAGACGGCCGGCCTGCTCTTCTCCGAGTACATTTGCCTGGTGAGCAGCCGTGGCCCTGCGATCCCCCCGACGGCGTGTTGACTGTTCGCAGGCCATCATGAGCTTTCCGTGGTCGTATAGCGTTCTTGGCCTGGTTCCAGGGTAATTTCACGCTTCACCAGGATCTGTGCCAGATCGCTAACACCACCGACTCTTACAGCTTGATTTTGACCGTCGTCAGCGCCGCCATTGTCCTCTACACGTGAGACAGACCCCACCTACTCAGCCGTCCCGCCGTGGCCGACTGATTCTAACCAAACGCCCCCTTGCAGATCGCTGGTGCTGTGGGAATTCTGCTTGCGCCATCCCGAGGTCCGCGATGTCTGTGACATTGGCCAGATGCTCTTCTGGAACAAGCGGTGGGCTTGGTGGGCTACGGCCTTCATGTTCATCCTCAACAACACGGTATGCGGCTCACCTCGGCCGTCCCTCGTCGCCTGGCCCGTAGCTAACAGGGCACTCCGCTCCAGTTCATCCAGGCTCTGCACGTCCTGGTTGGGGCAAAGTATCTCAACACCATGACCGAGGCCGACGACGTGGGCTGCCGCACTGTCAGCTTCGGCATCGTCGTGACCATCGTGTGCTGGCTCTTCTCGCTCCCGCGCACCTTTGACATGCTGTCCAAGCTCGGCACCGCCTCGGCCTTCTTCACCTTCGTCTCCGTCATCTTGGCGACCGCCTTCGCCGCGTCCCAGTCGCACCCGGCCGGTTTTGATGGAACAGACCCGATCGTGACGGCCGTGCCCGTCCTCGGCACCACGTTTGTGAACGGCCTGGGCGCCTTCCTCAACATCAGCTACACCTTCATCGGCCAGATCACCCTCCCGTCCTTCATCGCCGAGATGAAGGACCCCCGCGAGTTCCCCAAGGCGCTCTGGGCCTGCACCATTGCCGAGATCGTGCTGTTCAGCATCGTCGGCGGCATCGTCTACGCCTACGTCGGGAACCAGTACATCACGGCGCCCGCCTTTGGCTCGCTGCTGCCGCTGTACAAGAAGGTGTCCTTCTCCTTCATGATCCCGACCATCATCTTCCTCGGCGTGCTGTACGCGTCCGTGTCGGCCCGCTTCGTCTTCTTCCGCATCTTCCAGAACTCGCGCCACAAGAACGAGCACACCGTGGTGGGCTGGGCTACCTGGGCGGGCATCTTGTGTAAGTGCTACTACCTACCCCATGACCTTTATGGGACTAACGATGCGCTCCACAGTGGCTACGTGGATCCTTGCCTTCATTATTGCTCAAGTCATTCCGTTCTTCTCGTCGCGTAAGTTTCTTATCTCCCGTCCTGACTCACCCACCGACCACGCTGACCTGTGCCGACAGTGCTCTCTCTCATGAGCTCTCTCTTTGACAGTTTCTTCGGCTTCATCTTCTGGGGTGTCGCCTATTTCCGCATGCGCCGCGCCGACGGATCCGTCGCCTTCGTGTCGGAGCGCACCGTGTCGGGATACTTGCTCGGGGCTCTCAACGTCGTCATCATCCTCGTCGGCATCTTCTTCCTCACCGTGGGCACGTACGCGAGTGTCGAGAGCATCATCCTCGAGTTTGAGAGCGGCGCGGTCGGGGGTGTCTTTTCTTGTGCGAGCAACGGTCTGTGATCTGGGAAGAGGTTGGATGATCGAAGCAGCGGATGGCCATGACGCAGACACCGGAAAGGATTGGTGAGCCTGGGATTGGTTTTGGAGAACTCGCTTTGATTAGTCGGCGTCTATGCGGTCAGAAAAGCCAGACTTGACCTCTTCTTGATCTTGATATACAGCAATGTCACCTTTCAAGAGCCCCTCAGCTCTCTTCCTGGCCGGCCGCTTCGGCCTGGTGCTCCAGGATTGCCTTGACCACCTCGTTCGCGCCGTTCCGCCGAGCCCACATCTGCGGTGTCGTGCCTGTGTCCTCACCACCATTCCCCAAAGGTTTGACGGCAGCCGAGGAGGACAATGCGGCGCCTCCCCAGTTCCGAGCGAACGATCGCATCCGGACCCCCCACGCGTCGGGGTTGGGAGAGACGAACCTTTTGTATGAGACCGCAGGGTTCCGGAGCGAGCCCACCTCGGCATCAAGCGGGGCGCCGCGCGCGATGAGTTCCCGGACCAGCGGCGCGACGTCGTCCCAGTTGTCAAGCGGCAGGCCCCGGTGCCCGCTGGGGTACGACGCCAGCGCATGCAGCGCGGTCCAGCCCTCCTCCGTCACCGCCTGCGCGCTGGCGCCGTGCTCGAGGAGGAGGCTGGCCAGGGAGCACTGAGGGTAACACCGCCTGGCTTTGGTCGGCATGAGGGCGCAGATGAGCGGCGTCCATCCGTTGGCGTTGGCCGCGTTGGCGTCCAGGCCGCGGCTCAGCAGGAACCTGACCGTGTCTTCCCTCCCGCCGGCGGCGGCGTAGTGGAGGAGGGACTCGTCGTACGAGGTGCGGAGGCGCAGGGCCGCGTCCTCGTCTCCACAGGCCGCGAGGCAGAGCTGGAACTGCTCGAGCGTTCCCGTGTGCGCGGCGGCGTGCAGTCCGGTTTCCCCTGTGTCGTCTGCCAGCTCGAGGGATGCGCCGTGTTGTAAGAGGACGCGTAGAGCGTCCGCGGACGAGGAAGAATGTCTCTGAAAGAGCTTATACAGCGCCGTTTTGCCGGGTCCGTCGCGTACGTTGGCATCCGCTCCCTTCTCGAGAAGCCCCCTGAGAGCACCGAGTCGATGGCGCCACTCGGCCGCGGCGTGAAGCAGTGGGATTCTGCCGCCGCTGGCGCGCACATCCAGATTCGCGCCGGCATCAACGAGGTGACATACTACGCGCTGCTGCCGGAGATCGTCCTCGTCTTTAGTGACAGGTACGAAGGAACCCCACCTGGCGACTGGCAGAATCGGTTCTTTGGTGACGCCTACTTCGAGGGCCTGCTGGATGGTGTCGGCTTCGTAGGCAACTTTGGCCAGCAGTACGCCGACGATGCCATCCCGCCAGGCACCTGCAGCACTGCATAGTGCCTGGCGTTTCTCATCCATAGGCCACCCGTCCCACATGTCGAGAAAGTCGGCGACGAGGTCTGCGTGGCCCTTCTCAGCAGCCACCACAAGACAGTTGGGCGACCGGAGGGGGGCGGCCCGCCCGTCGGGCCCGACGAGTTCCCAGAGCAAGCGAGCGATGCCGCGCTGGCCAGCCTCGGCCGCCGTTGCGAGAGGACTGTAGAGCCGGCTGTCCTGCACTGTTGGGCTCACCCCGGCGTCGAGAATCATTCGAACCGTGGTTTCGTCTCCAATGAAGATGGCACCGTGGAGCGCGGCGCCCATCAGAGCAGTACCCTCCTCTTCGTCCATAGCTGGACTCCAGATCTGCAAAAGCCGAGCGAGGTAGTCTCGGTTTCCATGTTTGACGTACGTGTCAACAAGAGTGCCGAAGGTCGGCCGAGGTTTGAGGGGCACATGTCTAGGGATTTCGGTTGATTCCATGTTGCGCGCTCGAGAAAATGAAGACTTGATAATGCAGCGCCGTGCGGCATTCGACTAGGGCGTTGGGGTCGAAATGCGTGACCAAGTGTTGGTTGTTGTCGGTCCCGCTGTTGCCACACCGCGAGCGGCTGGGCAAAAGAGGAGCAGGCGGGAAGCGGTTCCTTATTAGGAACTTGAGGACATCATCCGGCCTCACGACCAGGTCAAATGTGCTCATTAGTCAGTCCTTTGACCGCGCCCCAACCCTGCGCCCAGACAGGAAACTAGTACCCTTCATGTACGGTGTGACAGATTAATAGGGCTGCTAATAATTAACACGAGGGATGACATAGAGTAGGCCTGGCTTTTTTCATCTCCTTTTCCTCTTGTAGTAAACATCTCGTTACCGATTGTGGAACCTCACGGTTGCCTTACTCCGATTGCCGATGCATCACATCTTTGCCATATTGTCCTGGAATACCGACAATAGTGAAGAGCTACTCTACCTCCATCCAGACTATCAGGACTCATTTGGGTTTGTTTCGGGCGGCGTCGTCATTTACACGGGCCGAGATTCACATGCCTGCTGTTGGATTTATCAAAGAGGGAGAGGCATGCTGTAGTGTGAATAGGGCAGCATATTCTAGGGCGTCGGTTGACTTCGAAGATAGCGTAGTAAAAGGTTTTGGCTTTTAGCGTTCTGAATCATTCACCTGTGCTATGCTCGATCTGCTTCGCTACTTGCTCAGAGCTTTTTCTCTCTTCTATCTTTGCCCCTTCTAGGGGTCCTAAGGGCCACGTTCAACTTATACTCGTTGCTGCGCCCGAGGAAAGGTTCTCTACCTTCTGATCAATGTATTAATCAGCACTTGACTCGCTTCTGTTACTGCCATGTGAGGTTGGCGCAGACCGTATTGAACGAAGCGCGGAAGGCATCAAGGCCCTTCCCGATGGGATTATCCTTGGAACCACTGCGCGTGGAAAATGGAGCAACGGAAGGCGACTTCAAATATCACCAAATTGATGGAATCCAGTGGGCTCTTGTTCAACAGGTTGTTGAGGTTGTTGATGAGAACTGTCTGGCTGGGCTGCCCATGTTCTGAAACAAAACAATCGGCGTTCAATTCTCTCCCTCCACTCATCCACTCATTCACCCACTTCCATCCCCAACCCCCAAGCACAGCACACACAGCACACACGGCACAGAATACACAAAAAAGAAAAAAAAGCAATATAAAAACCAGCGTGTACCGGTTGGTATCAAGATCAAATACAAGAATTGTCCAAACAAAACCAAACCAAACCAACCCAAAAAAGATTAAGTCCCAACCAAGGGGACATGCCACACACACACACATCATCATCAAACCAGATCAGATCAGGGGTTGGTTGAGGGCCGTGGGTTCCTCCGCGATCCGTCCATATCCATCCATCTGGAACTTGTCCCGTTTTAAAAAAGCCAGACAGATCAAACCAAGCCAGACAAGCCCAGTCCGCTAATGCTACTACGACTATAAGACGACAAAGAAAACATCCCAGTCGCCTCGACTCAGAGCAAAAGCAGGCCCGCGATGCCCACAATGACGGCAAACGCGCTGGCACCGAGGGTCCGCTCGGCGCCGCGAGCGCCGTTGTTCTTGTTGTTGGTCGAGCCGGTGCCGGTCGTGCCGCACGACTGCGAGAAGCCCGTGGCGGCACAGGCGGCGGCGGAGCTGCCGCTGGACCCGCTGGACCCGCTGGACCCGCTGTTGGAGGTGTCGCTGCTGCCGGAGCCGGTGCCCGGGTTGCTCCCGCCGGGGACCTGGTTCGTAGAGCCGCCGCCGGGGACGGCGTTGACCGAGGACGAGGCGGTGGCGCTGCCCGAGGTGGTGCCGTCGGTCTTGTCCATGTCGGTGCCCGTGCCGAGGAACGACTTGAGGATGGTGGACTTGCTGCTGTCAACGACGGTGTTGTTGGTGGCCGAGATGTCGTTGTAGTAGTATGAGACGCCCTTGTTGGTGCCGGGCGCGCTGCTGGTCTTGTAGCACTCGACCGTGATCTCGTTGAACGTGGCAAAGTAGTAGCCGTAGTTCTTGATCTCGTCCGAGTTCCAGTCGATGGCGCCGCCGGCCCAGTCGATGGTGCCCTGGGCGTTGGTCGAGAGACCGCCGGGCCAGATGGAGAGCTGCACGCGCGAGGGGGTCTGGGGAAACGCCCACTGGTTCGACGTGGCGTTCCACGTCTCGGACCTCTTCTTGGTGCGGCCGACCTTGCCATCCACAAGCCACGTGATCTGGTCGGGCGTCCACTGGATCTCGTACTCGTGGAAGTCGTTGTACGAGTCACCGTCTATGGTGATGTTTCCAGAGTTGACGTCTGGAGGCAGTTAGCGCCGCCACAAAAGCAACGAACAAGAAACGAGTGGTGCTTACAGCTGGGAATGCCCTGGAAGTAGTAGTTGGTCTGGGCGGTTTGAAGATCGACACCCACAAACTCGTAGTCGATCTCGTCCTTGACGTCGCTGAACAGGATGAAGGCCGTGACCACACCTTTGCCGCGGGACGTCTTCATCTTGGCCTTGACACTGCCATACCACATGTACGTCGTCGTGGCCAGGACGGTGCCGACCGACTTGGGCGGCATGGTGAGGAGGATACTTCCGTCGTACACGAGCGGCTCGCCCTGGCCGACCCAGTCCGCCTTGCTGGAATCGCCCAGATATTTGCCGATGTCCTGGTAGCGGTCGAGCGAGTCCATCTTGTACACCTTGTCCTTGCACACGGGAGCCGGGACGCACGAGTCGAGCGTGAAGGACATGCGCGGGTCACAGCCGCCGAGGCAGTATGCGCCAACGCCGCATTGGCCGTATTCTGCAGGTTCCCGTTGTCAGTGGGGGGGCGATCCCGATTGGCAGAGCCGAATCTGCAGTTTTGTTGCCAAAGATCGGCCCGCTCGAGGCTACTCACGAGAACAGCAGGGCGCCTCCTTGGGGCATCTCTTATCCAGGCCGCACGTGGGAATGTCGGCAGCGAGAACGGCGGTCGCGCCGAGGAGGGCAGCGCCCAGGGACAGGAGAGCGCGCACCATGGTGATCGTGAGCCGAGTCGAGTCGCGAAGAATGTTGATGTCTTGGACCGAGTCGATGTCTCGCGAGGATCCGAGGTGCGTACGTCCTTAAGGCTGAAGAACGAGACCGGTTTGATTCACTTTCCGGTTGCGGCTTCTGCGGCAGAGTGGTTTATGCGGGGCGCTGACGCTGCTGGAATGCAGCGGCCAAGTCGGCAGAAAGGGGACGCGGTCCTGGCGATGGAACCGAGTCGGATTTCTTGGATCCGCGTCGGCGAAGAAGACCGGACGGCTTCGCGGTGCCGGATTCGGTGTGCAGGAATCGGCCGAACGAGGTCGTGGTCCGAATGTTTCGCGGGCGTTGAAACGATCGGATCGTGTGTTACGGGAGGACAGGAAGGCTGCAAGATGCGCGATTACTGACGTTTAAACAAGAAACACAACAAAAAAACGAATGGACAAGCGACCGTCTGGGCCCCTCTATGCAAAACGAAGGATGCAAAAGTTGGGACGGCGTTGGATTAGGGCGAGGTAAAACGAAGGTTGCTCTCGGCGAGAGTGGGCTTGACGATGATTAGGGGGAGGAGGAGGAGAAAACCCGACAGGAAGGGGCACGGCTCGCTGCTCAGGATCCCTGGATCAATTTTAGCCCCAGCCAAGCTGCCCCAGTCCCAGAAGGGCAACCACACCAATTCACCATCTGACGGCGTCGCGCAGGGCCACACCACACAAGGGTCGCTTTGCTGCCCTTGGCTTGGCTAAAATGGCGCTCCACCCACTTCTTTCTCGTGTTGGCGTGGCGCGCCCAGAATGCGAGACCGTTGCGCCCCAAATTTCAGCATGACGCTTGACGTGATGCACGCAGAGTCGCAGGCTGCCGAAAAAGCAGGATGGATGACAGACACCAACGGTCGAGGGATCGATCGCACCGCATCAGCCCTGTGCGACACCGCATCTGACTGTACATAGTACATACCATACCGTACCGTACCAAAACTGGGAAATGGAATGGATTGCAGAGCCCGAATACATAGGCCCTGTCCTGGCCCTGCCCGGGCCCTGCCCGGGCCCTCGCCGTTGCAGATGGATGCGCGCAATCCATCCATGCCAAGCAGGAATTTCCACATCCTGAATGGGGACCTATTCCTCAGATTGGCTAGGCCCTCCCCGCGATGTGGGCCGGGGATGCCATTCTCCAGCTTGCCCGTTCCGGAGTATGACGCCACAGCCTTGATTGGGTCTCTCGAATGTCTCTCTGGCTGCAACCATCCATCATCCACTGCTCCATGGCCGTTCTCGTATTCTGCGACGAGCTATCATGGGAATGAATAAGTTGTTTCGCCTCCACCTCCGCCATTGCCGTTGAGGTCAAGAGACACACTCGATTGGTTGCCTGTGGGAATACACCCCGCTGGACTGTGACCCAATCTGGGCGCATAAACCCCAGAGTTTCCCTGATTTCCTCGTGCTATACATAGTAAATTATCACGAAACCCTATCCGATGTCGTATTCCCATGGCACCGGAAAGACCCCATCCCATCCCTTGGAGCTTCGGTGCAGATGCCCTGCAGATGTCTCGCGTGCCATGCTTTGGCCCTGCATATTTGACGCCTGCACCTCGCTCGTGGATGACACGAGCTCTTGACGGTCCACCCGTTCGATTAGGAGGCTCATGCAAGAAGCATGACTTGGGCAGGTAGTCTGGCAAGACAGGAACGAACGCAATACATGTTTGTCCTCGCGGTAAATGCCCACAGAGTATCGTCAATCTCGACTTTCCACACAACGCCATGCCAGGCTCTAGAGTTTCCGGGCGCAAAGAAACAGACGGCAAAGGACAAAAACAGACGACTGCGCCAGCCCCCCTCGAGGCCTTTGCCGCAAAAAGGGGGGGAACCTGGAGCCCACGAAAGATCCATACAGAACGACAACTACCGCTGCATAATAGATGGGACACTTCCTCCCCGCCCGTCCCCGCGGCCCGCTTCAGCGTCTGGTCCGCCGAAGGCGCCCAGGTCCAAGACGGCCGAGGAAGAGAGATACCAGTCTCGGGCCCACCGACTCACTCCTCGACTCCGACATGCCGAAACCCGCCAGGACCAAAACTCCTAGGAAACCGAACCCAGTGATCAAAAAAGTTGGTGAGAGCCACAGACGAGCAGAAGCCTGGAAAGGAGGACAGGCTGCCGATGATCGACCATGGGACGAGAAGTACAAGACGATTTGATGTTCCGTCGGAAGGGCCGCAAGAAGACGTGCCACTGCGCGCGCGGGCCGCGAGCCTCGGGCGTGGCAAAGACGCAGCGTGTATGTCGGCACATGCCATGCAGAGATGGGGAGAGTATCGTGATGCGCGGGCGCCAGCGGGAATCTATCTGCTCTTCTGCGTGGGGAACAAATCTGCACCAGAGTCGGTCAGCTCCCGATCAAAGCACAACAACCTCCGTTGACGACTTACCAGGGAAATGCTCCTTGGCGTACTGTTCGCAGGCCTTCGCGGGTTTGCCGACCTTCTGCCCAATCACCTTCCACTTGTTGTTCTCGTACTCCTTGATCGCCGAAAACAGTGCCGCTTTCTAGGGGGCCGAGTCAGCTCGTGCCAGACGGGAGGGAGCAAGTCCAAGCCAGGCGGGCGCGCGTACCTCGTCTTCGGCAAACTCGGCGTAATGCATGTCCTTGTACCAGTGCTTCTTCACGCTGCCCTCTGTCCGGGCGGGGAACGTCTGCGCCCGTGTCAGTCTCGTGCCGTCGTGGCCAATTCTCTAAAGACAATTCTATGCCTACCTTGGCAATCTCCGCCCAGCTGTTACCAGTATCCCGCATCTGCTTCAGCCGAAGCTCCTCGGCCGGCGTCCAGGGGGTATTTGTCCTGCTCTTCTTGGCAGGAGGGGGGGCCGGTTCGTCGGCAGCCGGCTGCGCCGCCGCAGGGGCTGCTTGGACGGGAGCCGGAGCCGGAACCGGAACCGGGACGGGCTGTTGTTGCTGCGGATGCTGCTGTTGCTGTTGGGCATGCTGGGCATGCTGGGTGTGCTGTTGGTGATGTGGCTGCTGCTGTTGCTGCTGCTGGGAAGGGGGTTGTACGACTTGAGGAGGGCCCATGGGAGCAGCCTGAGCAGCCTGTTGCTGCTGCTGCTGTCCCGGCTGGGAAGCCGTCACATGCTGAGGGGCGTGTTGAGGGGCGTGCAGAGGTGCATGCTGGGGCGGGTGTTGAGGGTGCTGCGGCGCATGCTGAGGAGCGTGTTGCGCAGCATGAGGAGGAGCATGCTGAGGGACGTGCTGGGGCACCTGGGCGGGAGAGCGCTGGGGTGTATGTTGGGGCGCATGCTGCGGCGCGTGCTGAGCAGCGTGGGCCGGAGGATGAGAGCCCGGAGCCGGACGTTTCCGCCGTCCGGATTGTGCCGGCGCCGCAGTCGGGGTCTGCTGCGGTTGGGGGGGTGGAGCTTGGACCTGCTGAGCGTGAGCCTGGACCGGCGGTGCGGCGTGGTGTTGCGCCTGCTGCGGATGCGGCTGCTGCTGGTGCGGGTGTTGTGGCTGCGACGGCTGCGATGGTTGTGTGGGGTATGCTCGATAATCCACAGGCTGCTCGCGCCGAGTCATGTCTGGTTGTTGCTGCTGCGGCTGTTGCTGCTGCGGCTGCTGCTGCTGAGCAGCGGCATAAGGCGGTTGACTGTACCAGCCGGCATGGTTAGCGAACGGATTCGGCGACGGCTGCTGTTGCTGCTGCTGCTGCTGCTGCTGCAATGGCTGCTGCAATGGCTGCTGGTGTTGCAGCGCAGGCATCGATGTCGTCTGCATCGGACGCCATGACGATTGAACTGGGTTTGCCGTCCGCTGCTTCTTCATCACAGGCGGGGACGGGGGAGGGTGCTCGGTCGGGAGCTGCCTGGGCGCGCGCGGCACCAGGATCAGGATGGGATCACGACACCGGGCCGGAGTGAGGGTACGGATTTGGGGAGGATGTGGATGGGGGGGCGTGGAGGGCAGCGCGGACACAGGTGCCGATGCGAGGCTGGAAGGGAAAAGATGGGACGTTTGGGGGCTTCAATGTGGTTTTCCCCGAGGCTCTCCCCACGTGGTAGATCTACTCTGGTCCCAGGTTTGCAGGACAAAGACCCAGGAGAAGGTACATCGGGTACATAAACGGGGAAGGGGGTTGGGATGGGAGCTTGGAAGGGAGTCGGAAGGGATGCGGAGGGATGGGGGAGGGATTGTGAAGGGATGGTGTCCGGGGACGGGGTGCCCAGATACGAAAAGGTACAAGGAGTCGAGGTACTCACTGAAGCTCATTGGGGTGGTTGGTGGAGTTGGAGTAGATGTACTCCGGCATGGGGGAAATCGTCCACTGATGCATGGCCTAACCGGGCGCCAAAAAGACAAAAAAGCTGTCAGCGATTTCTGCAAGTGCAAGTGCACGGCATGGATGGCATCGTGCCCAACGCGAAAATGAATCAAGTCGCAGAGGCGATGGATGTTTGTGGTGCTGCAGCGACTGAGAGCGAATGCAATTGTTCTTTCGGAGTGGCGTGGCGTGGCCTGGCGACGGGCAGCGCTGGTCCACGGTCGGTACCATCGATCCTTCAGCCGCGCCCCGAGAGAGACCAGCTTGGCCGGTTTCGTGCGCGGCGGTTTGGAAAAAAAAAACAGCGTGCGTGTCTCATGCAGCACGCGTCGAGTCCATCGCGCGCAAAACACGGTTCGCATCGCGGGGGTCGCCAGCGACAGGACCAAAGGGAAAACAGAGGCAGGTACTTACGGGCTGGATGGCGCTAAGAAGCAGAAGTGCATAAATCCCAAACACCGACAATGCCGTGTCTTTTTTTCCTTGGAGGTGAAAGAAGAGGTACGACGAATACTCGCGAGTGACCAGCGGGCGGCAGCTTGGGACCACAGTTCAAGACATGCGGGCAGAAGTACCTCGACCGGTGGAAACCTGGAAGCGTCGGATGGGGGGCTGGGGCTGGGGTGGAGAGGGAACCTGGAGGATTCTGTGACCTCAGAGCGCGGGAAGCTTGGGGTGGATAGGGTTTTGTGCGAAGGCAGAGCGGGGATTCGTGACTTCGAGGCCAAAACCCGTCTTGTCACTGGCCGGGGCTGGAGGGCTGTTGGGGGTGGGCAAGCCTGCAAGCCACCTTTCGGGCCGGCAATGTCTCTTGGCAGCCCGTCTGCGTCTGCGTCTGCGTCTGGCCGTCCCCGAATCCGGGTTCTCTCGACCTTGTATTCTGTATTCCGTGCTTCTTTGAAGCTGCTGATGAGACGAAGCTGTCGGTCGGATTGCTTCTTCGGATGAATCGTTTCGAGGGTCGCGGGTCGATGCAGCGGCGCCGCCGGCCGGTCCTCACAGGGCCCTTGCAATTGGCGATGTCGTCAGCCTTCAGAGTGGCGCCCGCGTTGGTGACGGGTGTCGCAACGGATTGGACGGCTGCAATCGCGGATGGCGAGGCGTCGTGCGTGCGCGTAATTTCTCCAATGGCAGAGGCAGGCACGGCGCGAGCCTTGGTTTGGGGGCTCGCTATCTTTGGTGCGATCGAAGACAGCAGAAAGGGAAATCACGGACGAACGAAATGGCGAATCACTTGAAAGAGTTGTTGTTTGTTGATGGCTTCCGGGTTCTCTGATCTGAAGAGTCGACCGAGTTTACTAATTCGTGCAGCCCGCAGCCATGTCAAGGCTTGGCCAGCTGAATCGGCGGTTCTGGTGGGGGGGAGGGTCGAGGAAGGCTGCTCCTTTCGGCTAGCCTCCCGTCGAATGTACTATGTACCCCCAAGTCTTCCAGGTTCCAGTTCTTTTCGACAAGGCGTCGGTCGCGCAGCAGGACGCATTCATCCATGATGTTCTCGAGGCCGATGTCCCCGAGGACGAATTATTGTTCTGCGTCAACCATCACGGTTTCTTTGGATGAAAGGCCATCGAATCCTCGGATGCACGCACAGTGCGGGACGGGTACAGTACATGCAAGTCCTCCGTACTGTCCAGAGCACCCCGGTACCGTACCCCGCACGGGCGGGTCGCTGCTGCTGCACGAAGTGACTGATATGGGTGTGCTCAGCAAGCCAACTTCCAAATTCGAACGGATTCATCAAACAACTCCAACCTCTCGCCAAAAAAACAACTCAGCGAGGCTTGCTTTCGTGCCCCTGCCACCCACCGGATCGATGCAGGCGACCATACATAGTACGGAATGCTGCGCAAGGCGGCTGCAGGACTGGCTCAATGGCGATGACGGCGTGGGTGCTGGACGAACCCGAGCCTCAAGCTGTTGGTGATGCGTGACACATGAGACGACGCCAAGGTCCCCGGCCATTGGTC
>FJWA01003740.1_pt1 | contig 22549 bp, 17 predicted proteins | sample 1011891 | NCBI WGS metagenome assembly FJWA01 (sample SAMEA3912450, study PRJEB9761) | metagenome | biome: forest; material: soil | place: USA | collected 2011-06-22 | depth 0.1 m
GGGCGGGAGGGCAAGGAGCTGTTCTCCCAAGATGCATATCGTATTCACTTGGGAGTTGAGATCGGTGTTTTGCAGCCTCTCGATGGCGCATTTGTACAGAATACAGGTGGCCCAACTATTATCTACTACCCTGCTTCCGCGGCACCTCACAAGACACCGGCATTCTGGTTTCGAGGAGAGTGAGGTTGGCCAATATGGCGCCGACTTCTAGTGACGATGTGTGTTCTTCGTCTACGGTTCAGTTGATTTGCAACCCCATGATGGCCTCTTCAGCTTTCCGGCTGTATGCCTTGAGTCGTATAGCTTCTTGCGCCTTGTGTTGTTGCTCGTCCCACGCAAGCTTGCCCACCCGCTCTCCGTTGTCTCGGACAAAAGTCCGGACAACGCTAGCGTCGTAAAATCCATCCGCGTTCCTTAGGTTCGGCGGAGTAAATCCATAGGGCAGGTCCTCCTGCATGATAATCTTCCGCATGGCGGAGAGCAAACATGATCTACGTTGTGGTTCCATGGTGCTCGGGATCAGTTCCTTGAGCAGGGATTTCATTTGTTCCTCGTCCCTCTTGAGCTGCCACTCTTTCAACCGCCTCTTGTATTCCACCTCGACGAAAAAGTGGGCAAAAGCCTCGTCCCGAACCATGGTTCGCATCTCCTCGGTGGATGCGCCGGGACCTCTTTGGACGAATTTCCCCTCCTGGCGGAGTCCGGGGATGAACTCGTTGATCCAGCGGCGATAGACCGGGCGACCCTTCATCCGTCGGCGGTCATTTGACTTGAGCTTTCTCCGCCCTTCTTCCCCGCCCAAGACCCCGGATTCGTTCGTGTCGCCTTGGGCATCGCCGTCCACTGCTTCTCGAACGTGGAAAAGGCGGCAGGTTGTCGTGTACTCGAACAGGGCGTCCACCGACTTGAAAGGCTCGGCCCAAAAGCCCTCGACCTTCATGCCCAGGAAGTGCAGGATGTCAACGGGGTCCCGGCTGAGGCATACCTTGGCCTTCTTGCGGTCGAACGTCTCGATCTCGGGTATCCTTAGCCACAGCGCTTCCTCATCGACTGTGAGGCCAAAAGGACGGATGGTGCTTCCGAGGAGGTTCCAAAGGTCGCCGTGAGCATGCTTGTAGAGAATCTGGGAGTGTCCCGTCAGTGTTGTTTATTCCTGATTCGGGGTCGTCCCCTCCCACTCGGACGTCAAACGCTTACCCAGCAGAGCTGTTCCATGTCCGGGCAAATGTTGATGTCGACTTGGATATACTTGACTCTTGATTCACCAGATGCGGATGCTTCACCGGGAGCCATGACATGTTCGTCCATGTCCGAAGGCCACGGGATGGCCAAGTTTGCGGACGACCCGCGGACGATGGCACGCTTGGCAGAGAGGCTGCGTTGCACGACCGCCAGTAACTCGTGCGGCGTCCTGGGCACCGAGTCACGCTCGGTGACGGGGAATACCACACGCCTCTCGAGAGCAACGAGGATATCAATGTCGCCGTGGTCATTCTTTCCCGGCCCTTCGATGGGCGTCGCCACGCACACGAAGAGCTCCCGCAAGGCTGCCTGGCAGTGAGAGAGCACACGCTGGTAGACCTTCGGGGGCATCCGGGGCGTGTACGGCGGGTCGGGCGCCGAAGAGAAAGCCGAGCCGCCCATGGCAAAGATGCTGTCGTGTTATTGAGATGTTGTGAGATGTTGTGGTATGGGGGTGTTGGCTGGCGATGTTGTCCGCACGAGGGTCGCGAGTCGTCGACAGGAAGGAAGGCGAAGAAGAAACTTGAGGCGGGCAGAGTTTGACTGGCAAAAGAAAGAGTAGCGCAGATTTATGAAGAAAGTTGAAGATTACTTGGGATCTGGTCTATCGACCCGAGCTGAGGTTACTGGGGCTGGCGCGAGGCTGGCGTTTGGAAGCTGGGATGAGAAGGCCTCCTCCCCATGCAGCAGGGACCTACCTACCTAGGTACCTATGTACCTACCTACAGCTAGGTACCTTTCCTTCTCTCCCCATGGGATGGTTGAGAGTCACCGTGAAGCTGTTTGGAGGCACCCTCCCGCCATTTCCCTCCCGCTTGCCCATGCCAACGGCCAGTCGGGCCATGATTCGACACTGCAACACGATGAAGAAGAAAGCTCCATCCTGGACTTGTGTGGGCAACTGCAGCGCGGCGTGACACACAAACAGCGACTGGTCTGTGCGCAGCTGCAGGTGGGGCAGCTCCCCCCCCCAACCCACAGCAAAGGTCCCGCCAGCGTTGTTGCTGTGGGCCTCTTTCCTGAAGCAAACCAACCAACCGTGACGCCCCCATTCAAGCCGCCAAAACTCAGCATCACGCACTTGAGAGGCTGCGGTGGCCATTTGTCAACCATGGAGAACGGTGCAGCTACCCAGGGCGAGGGCAAGGACCCCTCAGGTTTTCTGAGCGAGATCATCGGGAACCCAGTCACCGTCAAGCTCAACTCGGGTGTCGTCTACAAGGGTGAGTCTTCACTCAGTCCTTCATCTTGGCCCCAGACACGGCGTGAGGCGGTCTCGAAATGACCATTTGCTGACCGTAGGCCTTCTTGCCGTGCAGGGGAGCTTCAGTCGGTGGATGGGTATATGAACATTGCGCTGGAAAAGACAGAGGAGTATGTCAACGGCCTGAAGCGGCGGAGCTATGGTGACGCATTTGTCAGGGGAAACAACGGTCAGTGACTATACCCTTCATCAGCTGCTTGTGGTCGTGCTGTACCTGACAGTCACAAACAGTCATGTACATCTCTGCCGATTGATGGAATGCTCTCAGGTCTGAACACACAAACCCCATGGCGGTGTCCGGGTCGTCGCTCGAGAAGCGCTCTTGGGGCCCGTGTGGATCTTCCAACGAGTTTCACATCGGGGTGAAACCTGGGCTCGGTACGAAATGACGAAAGGACAATATTCCCAGCCTCTCTCGTGATCGGACCTTGGGGCCGGTCGTGGGAGCTCCAGCGGACGACGGATCTTCCGAGGCCTCCCAGGCATGGAAACGTCGGTAGCAGCATGACACACAACAAAGACACTTCAAGAATGCATTGGAAACAGTCCAGCCGTTTGAAGAGAAATGTCCCTTGATTACTAGTAAGCTAAATGACTAAGGTCAACCATGTCCAGCGAGTGCCAGGCCTCTTCCCGGGCGATGAAAGCAACACCACCACCATGCTTCCCCTAACTCTGTCGTCCCCCCTCAGCACGGCCATCAACGACGCTGGAATCAAGCTAGCCCCATTCCGCGATAAGTGAAAGCAACTCGAAGGCCCAAGAAGAAGTTCAGTTGATGGTGATGCGACGCGTCTCGTGCTTCTTTGCCTTGGGGACGCTCAGGCTCAAGACGCCGTTGTTGAGGCTGGCTGAGACGGCGTCCTGATCGACACGACTCGGGAAGCTAAAGGTACGAGCAAACTCCCCGACAGAGCGCTCCTGGACCCAGTACTTCTCGAAGGGCGCCTTGGTCTTTTCCTGGTCGTCCGATTCCGCTCCGCTACCGCCCGACTTCTTTGTCGTCGCGTTGTGCTCTTCGTCCTCCTCGGTGGTGGTTCCGGCCTCCTTCTGCGTGCCGTGCTCGACGAGGCCAGCGTTGGGGGTGCCGGCCGTGTAAGTGCGCTCGGTGCGGCCGCGGATCACCAAGGTGTGGGGGTCGGTGAACTCGATGGTGACCTTGTCGCGCTCGATGCCGGGGAGCTCGCCGTGGAGCTCGTACGCGTTGTCCGTCTCTCGCATGTCAAATCTGGGGCTGGGGGGGTTGACATGGTGGCGGCCACGCTGGTGAGGGCGCTCGTTGTTGCCGCCGCCGGTTTCGCGGCTGTAGCTGTCAAACTGGTCCAGGAGGCGGAAGAGCGGAGTGAAGCTCGGGTCCGCGTTGTAGGGGCTGTGAGGGAAGAGGGACATCTTGGACGTGTGTGGTTGATGGTTGGTCGATGGAGAGCGGTTGTCTTGCTGTGGAAGAGTTGCTAGGTGCAGGAGAGTAGTGTTCACGAGAGCGGCCTACAAGCTTGAATGGTAATTGTGGGAGTTGTTGTGCCGGTCGATGGTTGTTGGATCGGAGGGAGAATACGGATATGTCTATATACACACAAGGCTCACGCGCCAAAACCCCATCTGAAGTGCAAATGAAACCCCACGACGATTCTAGAACTGCGTTGAATCTACAAGAAGAATGGAGGCGCAGCCTCGGAGTGGATTCGGTCGCTGAGGTTGGATGGACATGGTGAAGTGTCACGGAAGCCCCTGGAAGCTTCCCGGCGGAGAGCCAGGTATGAGTGACCACCTGCCACCAAATTCGTGGCCCCCGACCTGAAAAGACATGGTCTGTCTAAGGGTCAACGTTGACGTCAACTGCTAGTTGCTTCTAGAAGCGCCGCCCGGCTGGTGCAAGGTGGGGCCGCTCTTGGAGGACCCTGAAGTCGTGGCGGTGACGTCATACCGTTGATCATTGTTCACGTTGCCGCCCCTGTTTCAGACGGAGCCAGCAAGGTTCTCGTCGCGCAAGGGCACCACGATACCGTGTGGGATTCGCGTAGCTGGGCCTTCTAGGCGCCCCAGAGAGGGTTGGCGAGAGTGTAGCTGACGCAGGATGTTGACGTTCTTCTTGCCATCGCCCTGGCCCCTGAGCACCGAATGGTAGCCAAATAAGTTCCAGACCATGGCGTGGAGAGCTATCTCCGTGCCTGCATCAGCTGCCTGGTCTAGCTGATTCTTGATTCATGGACATCATTGTATGTAGTTGTCGCCAGACAAAAACAACCGCGCTCGAGGACGCTTCGATAATTGAATATCCGCTATCTCAACCTGCTACCGCTGGGCTTAGGGGCGATGCCGATAGTACCTATGTATGGCACCTTTTAACAGTCCCTAATTCTGGTACTATCGCATAACCCCCAGGGGGTACCCGCTTGGGAGAACGGGCGGCCCTATCGACTGCACTACGGGCACGAGGATGCCCGAGGCAGGGCTTTGCCCCCTGTTGAACAGCCCAACCAGCCTCCTGCCAACTGACGGCTCAAGTTCGGTCCCGTCCCTCGCAATCTTAACCTCCCGGTTGGAGTTCCAGGGATTCCTCAGCCCCCTTGTGCGGTAGAACGGGAGCCTCGCGGTTGACAGCCATTCGAGCCGGAACGGCTTGCCCCAAGGCTTCGCCTCCGATATGCTGCCTTCCTGACCACTCCGGATGCTAGCCGTGTCCCCGCCCATCGAGCCGCTGGAGTCTTCGTCATCCTGCTCGCAGTCGGACCCCGGCTTGTCGTCCCGGTCTGCCTCCCAAAATATGGTGCCACGGGCTGAATCGTCAATGATGCGGCCCTTGGGTGCGAATTCAGTTGGCTCGGTGGGTATCGCTTTGGGGAGCTCAACTTCGCCAGCCGGCTGCGCGCTTGGCGCAAACTCGATGGCAGCCGCAGGGTCCTCGTTCATGGCCGATGCCATGCGCGCATAGCCAAAGTACTCGCCAGACTTGTTCGCCGAGAATACGAGGTACACGTTGTCTGAAGTCTGTCCAAGATGGCGTTTGGTGATCAGCATGTGTTGGTACCGCACAGGGGCCAATCAAGTCACTCACCTGGAACGCCGAATTTAACGCCTCTTCGTTGTGTGACTGTGTGGCCCAGATCTTTGTCCGAACACTCAGCTCGAGATCTTCGACGGTCAAGCTCTTGAGGACGAAGAACCTGTCCCTTTGAAGAGACCCGCCAGGCGCCAGAGGGCCCGTCACCTTCGCTTCTGGGGCGGTTGGGGACAGCGTAGGTGCGGCAGCTCCAGCCTCCTTGGCATCGCGGCCATCGCCTCCGGAAATGCTCGCTTCCTGTGAAGCTCCTGTCTGTGGCGCCGACGCCGCCGGGCCCGTGGGGGCCGTGACACCCGCAGGTCCCTCCACGGTGCTCTTGCGGAGCCTACTCACCAGACGCACTGTCATAAACTTGGAGTCGTGCAGTTTCCGCTGGGCCGCCGAGCAAGACTGCTCATCGCCGAAATTTGCAAAAGCGCAGTTGCTCTTGGAAATCAAGAAGAGCGACTCCAGGCCTTCCGTCTCCTTGCATACGTGGTGTACTAGGCTCATCAGACCTGTCTGCGGGGGAAGATTGCCGATCCAGATCGCGTGTCCTAGTGATGGCACATGTCAACTCTCACTCCCATGGTACTCTCCAGCCGGGGGTTACACTTACCGCTCTGCCGTGGCTTCCTCGGTGGCCCTCTGACGATGTTCTGGTGGCCCTTGGTTGTCCCTGTGGAATTTTAGTGTCATAGTCCTCGAGGAGGATGGGGCATCGGCACTGACCATTGATTTGCGAGACAGGTGACGAAGGGTTCGTCTCATGGCCGCCGCCTGGCTGCGGCTGCCGGAACCTCATGTCTGGTGGTTGGTGGAACGTCAACCCATACTGCACCGGAGGAGGCTGCCCTTGAATGTAGTGGGAATTCCCAGGGTAGTGAGTCGGTGGTGGATAGTAGTACTGCGGCCCTGTATGGAGTTGCTGGCTCATGATCACCGGGCTCTGATAGTAGCCCAGGTCAGGCACCGGCGGCAGGGCCGAAGGCGGCTGGGGTGGCACTGCTGTCGTATAGAATTGCCCCGGGTGGGCTTGCTGTGGGATGTAGTATTGCGGTGCGGCCATGGGGCTCATCGTAGTCGGTGTTCCAAACGAGGCGGGAAGCATCTGATGGCCGGGGCTGTATGGCTGTGCTCGGTAGGGCCCTGGTGGCAGCGCGTTGGCCATGGCGCTCATGTCAAATGGCGCGTTTCTTTGTTGTTGATATGCCATGTCGAGTTGGGATGCGAAGGCGTGTCGGGAGCTGGTGGGCTGCTCAGGGTATATGGCGTACGGCACTGCCGAAGCGGGCGAGAGCTCCCCTGTGAGGTAGCCTGGCCCACTATGTTGAGATATTGGTGGCGCGGCGCCGGAAGCGTCCTGTTGAGGCACCTCCACCGGAGCACCTGTCTGAGTTGCTTGGTCTCCCATGGGAGCGGCGGGGGCTGCGAACCTAAGAACACGGACACTCGCCTCCTTTTAGGCGAGTCTTACTCCAGTCCTCCTTTACCGAGGTGGGGGAAGCTGAAGCTAAAGCGAGAGATGTTGTTAAAAAAGAACCTGGCAATGCCCAGCGTGCGCTCAGCGCCACGGCGGACTGGCAACAGAGAGTAGTGCTGGGCAAGAGAAACAGGGTGCCCAGGGAGACAGGTACGTCCTTCCAAGCCACAGGCAGCTCTTCGCCACGATTCGGAGCGGGTAGCGATAAAACAGTCGGAGCTGGGGGGGAGCTGGTGGGGCTCCCGAAGACTTGTTCTGAGGGTTGTTGTGAGACGTTTCTCGGCCAAAGCCCAAGGTATGGCCGAGGAAGGTTCTGAGAAGCTGCCGGGGGCCTCCAGGTGGCAACCCACGAGATGGCGATGATGGTCGTGCCAAGTTGAGACTCGGGCACAGCCACAAGCAGCGGGCCTGGTTGGGCACGAGGGCACCTAACGCGTAAGGGATCTCCAGAGAGGACACGCGAGAGAGGCGGTCCTGCAGCCAAATGGCGTACAGGAGAGTGGCGAGTATCTATCTCCTCTTGTGGCTTGCCTGGGTTCTCTCGACTTGGGCCGAGTGGCGCCACACGGATCCGGACCGAGTCGAAGCCGTGGAAGATGTCACGGATCTGCGCCTGGTGTGGGTGGCCAAACCGCTGGTTACCCAGTGTCGACCAGTTAGCGATGGGAATACCGGGGGTTCTAGAACTGGGCGGGACGAAGGGGCCCCGTTCGGGGGACGGCTCGCAGGTTCTCAAGCTCCCGTCTTCAGGGTGTGGGATTGGTCGACCAGAACAACCCCCTGGATCCAGTGTTGATTTCGATGGTTCCAGGCCGACGGTGCAGAAAGATGTCTATCCCGTTGTTCTTGGCAGTAATGGAGAATGGAGAATGGAAGAAGAAATACTCGAAAGTGAGATGACAACCGTGTAGGCAGTAGGCTGTAGGCTGGCAGGGACGAAGATAACCGGCACAGGGAAGAGAAATCAGGGGGGGCGGAACCTATGGGGCAGAGAGAGAGCCTCAAAAGTCCACAACTTTCGTCCCAAGTAAAGACAGTGACGATGCCGGTGATGGGATGGTCCGGGGCGGCGAAGTTGCAAAAGCCGGGAGCTGGGACACGCGAAAGAGGAACGGGTCGGGGTCCAGTTTGCCACCGAACAGCAAGCTGGGAAGGAAGAAGTTGGTCTGGACTCTTCTCAGGGTCCAGCTGAGAATCCCACCACATGCCACAAGTCTCCAATAGTCCCGTAGCCTCTCCACCCCGTCTCGCTCTGGGATGCGGCCGCACGCATCAGCGCGCAGACTGGCGCATTTGTGTCTGCGACCTCGCGCGGCACCAGACGTATCTGTCTGGGCAAGTGACGTGATCAGGGACGGCTTCCCAGGCCGCCCGAGGGAGCCCGGGACACATGGTTTTCCATGATTACCACCATCAATTTCCACCCGGTCACGCAGAGCAATGCAGTCGATCAACGTCCTGCGAGCCAAGATGGGTCGAGGTATGCTGAATTGAAAGCTGGCTGATGACGGCAGCCGGTGTGTCGATCTGCATTCTGCCATTGGCAGTAGCCCCGGCAGCCCGGGTTCGCAGTATTTCCCTCGAGGGGGGCGGAGCGCGTGCCATGATGAAAACAAGCCAGCAACAACATCATGCGACCGACCGACCGCCCATACTGTGCTGGGCAGGTACCCGTAGCTGGGTGCGGTGCGTGGTGGGGAGTGAAGGTGGACTCGGCGGGAGTGGGCCCGCCAGCCCGAGCGAACCTCGAGAGCTTGCTGCAGTTGGTTACGTCATCTAGGGAGAACAAGCACAGCATCTAAGGTACCTAAGGTACCTACCGTACGGTAGGTAGGTACCTGTACCTTATGTATGTCCTGGGCTCGCTGTTGCGTGTGTGAACCTTAACCTTACACGGTGCACAACGTCAAATATACGAGACCGCCCCTGCAACAACAACGGAAATGGCCCGAGGGTCCGACGATGTCCCTCGTGTTTCGTGCCGGGATGGGGGGAGGGGGTGGGTGACGGAGGATAACATGTGGGACTGCAATCTCTGGTCTGTTGCTGTCGTGATAACACACAACCGTAAGCTTCGTTCGTCGAATCTGCGCCAGTGACCGCTGTTCCTAGTAGGTAGGTAGGGCAGCTGGTCCCCAGGACTCGGTGGCTTCTGGCCCGCGGGAGGCAGAAGCTCGAGTCGACCTAGGGCATCTAGCTAGGTACTGTACATGGCAGCGCCGCTTGTTAATCCTTCTTCAGCGGCAGGAAGACCTCCTCGATTCCGTCTCTCGTAATGGTCATCAGCTGCAACCCGTCGCCCACCTCGATGTGTCGCTCAACCGCCCCGTCAAAGGCATCCTTGACCAAGATCTCGACCTCGGCGCGCGCCAAGGGCCGCCGCTCACGCTCCTGCAAAGCATGGCCCTCGCCGCTGTTCGGAACGTACTGGTTCTTGAAGTTGACCTGGTTGTCCAGGAACGGCATAATCAGGCTGGCTGCGGCGCCACCGGCCCGGCACTGCTCCCGCTCGTAGCTGCCGACAGGGTCGTACGAATACACGGCGCCCTTGCCTTCCTCGTCCAGGCCGCCCAGGATCGCGTATGCGTAGTATGGGAAGAAGCGCTTCTGGTAAAGAATGGTCGACAGTCGCTGCGCGCAGGCCTTGACGCTCATGGGCTTCCCGTGCCGATAGCGGTACATCTTGCAGATGGCGTCGAGCCGTTCCTTCAGCGCCTCCCCGTCGGCCGCGAAGCCCACCACCGAGAGCACGATGGTCGCATCCTTTTGGTCCGCCGTCGTGCCGCCAATCTTGAACAGCTTGGGGTGGTGCCTCGAGTTGATGCTGTAGCCCGACGTAAGCCGTGTGTCGCCGGCCATGACGGTGAAGTCGGCGCCNGCAATGGCGAGGGTCGAGCCGCCGTTGTCGGTGTAGCTAGATTTGGTGCACCGGGCGTCAGCCAGCTCGCAACGACACAAGGACGGGCAGAACGTAGGCTGGCGAGGAAAACGTACGGATCGAATCGGTGTTGTCGGGCGCCCTCGGGCGCACTCACCCTGGGGGCGTCGTTGACCGAGTAGTTTGGCCCATTCATGAGCGGGTTCTGGCTGAACATGGCGGCCATGGTTTTCTTCGCAGCTGGATGTTGCAAGCTTGGCCTTGGACTCTGGAAATGTGCGCAATGCTGGAGACGGCGTGATTTGGAGAGAGAGGTGAGGAGGGCAGGCTGTTTGGGAGGTGTGGTTATTTGGCGGAGCTCAGACAGTGGACCTCTCCGGGAGCCTGGCGCGCGTCAGCCCTGTAGCCTGAAGCCTCGTTGGAAGCTCTGGCCAAGCTCTCAGAGCGCTGAGCGCCAACGGGTCCAGTTTGATGACTCAGCAGGCGCCCCCTCCCAGAACTGGATAATCAGTGGGGTCCAATAATTTCCAGCTGGTTGGCTATCAGGGTGTCTCAGGGTCCGGGCGACAGCCAAGCAGAGAACGCAACCCCCGAGCCGCTCACGTCGCCGAGCCGCTCTGTGTCCCAACGTCGCCAACGTTGGCACTTCTTACCCGGGGACGGCGTTGAACCCCTCTGGCAATCAACGCTATCCAGGGCCGCTCTTGGGAACGCTCTCTGTGTTCCTTCTTCCCAATTGGATCCGACCGCCCGCCGCCGCTGCCGCCGCCGCCATGGCTCGCGATCTCCGGCTCCAGGCCCTCGAGCGGCTTGCTGCGCTGGCAGCGACGAATTCGGGAGCCTCTTTCGACAAGTCCGATCTCGACAGGTTATGCAGGACCACTCCAAACCGTCAGGGCCAGGTATCCGCCACCAATGGCGGCCACAATGCACCGCTTCCTAGGTCCGAGGTTGGCTGTGTCCCCATGGTAGCCCCCCCTTCGTCGTCGCGTTCTCCTTTGCTGAGACTTGGAATTGTTGGCTGACTGTGTCCCCGTTTTGGCAGACGATTCGCGAGTACGAAATTCTTCTGGCCCTCTGCAAGACGGCCCCGTCCCTGCAGACGCCCCAGAGCGCCCAGAAGCTCTCCCGCCATCTCGTGCCCTACCTCATGGACGCTCGCATCCAGGCATTTGCTCCATCACCCTTCTTCCGCCGTATCGAACCATCGCCCACCGAATCCCTGAGCTTCCATGTCACCGCTGCCTTGCTTTCCTTGGGTGCACGCCATGCCGATGTGCGGCAGCCCATAGCTGACAAGATCTTGACCTTCCTTACCGACTGTGCTGACGCCGCCGCGAGCGTCTCCCGTGCCGACGACGATGACGACGACGAAACCGACGACGATGACGACAACGACAATCCTGGGGCGGTGGAGGATGCTACCCGGACTGCCACCATTGCCATTGCCCTCCTCGGATTTTTGGATGCTGCCTGTGCCCAGGCTGATTTTTGGAAGTCCGGCGGCCGTCTTGGCTTGGTCACCCGCGTCCGGGACCTCCTTTCACAGCCGTTTCTAGTTGCCGTAGAGGCGGCATTCTCCACCATTCGGAATGCCCACTCCCAAGACCGCCATGTAAAAGAATGGAAACGATGGGTGCGCCACTACGACGATATCGCCCGTCCGCTGGGTGCCATGCTCCTGCAGCGCAGTTTCATGAGGCTTCTGGTGGCTGTCACTTCGCTCTTGGTCGCCGAGGAAGATGCCCTACGGGAGTCTCACATCCTCGACATCATCATGTCTGGCCACGGCCTGCGACGACCGCTGACCGCCCGTAGTTCCGAGGTCGATTTCCGCTCGGTGGAGCTGTATGCCACAGTCGCCATTGACCAGATGAACCACCTGGAATCGAGCGCCGACTTTGACAGCCTCTCACCAGCCAAGCAAAAGCTGGCCTCTTCCGTCAAGGCTTGCGCCCTGATCGGTTATCTGAATGCGTGCACTCTGAATGACGATGCCGCCGATGCCGAGGTCCTCATGGCCTGGCTCGAGGACGCTCTGAGCGACCCCGCAGACATGGCGGATGATGAACTTGCCGCTACGGTTCTCAAATCCATGGCACTGCTGTGCCGCGTATCGCCTTCATACGCGGTCAACGTCAGTCGACTCCTCCCTCGCTTCATAGTTCAGAGCGGTGCCAAGAGCCAGATGGTCGCCGTGGCCTCAAAGTCACTCGCCTTTGTGCTGCAGAAGCTTTCCAAGGATGCCATCATCACCACTCTCTACACCCTTGGCAATGTCCTGGGCCCTGAGAACGACCGGCCACCCTACGACCCTTCGCAGGCCTACGGGGGCAGGCACTCCACCGGCAGCTCCATCTCGTTGCGAATCTCGGGCGAGGAGGAGTCGTCGATTGTCCAGGGGAACGTTGTGCAAGCCATTTGCGAGATTGCGGGTGCCTCGAGAGACGAGAAGATTACGGGTCTTGCCCAGTCAATGCTCGCGCAAAAGATCGTCAAGCTCAGCAGTCCTCTCGACGCCCGCATTATCACTGGTGCGGCTGCCCTGGCCCTTAGTGGCGGCCAGGCCGAGTTCCGCTACCTCCTCAAGCGGTATGCTGCCGTCGCACACGACGCTGTGATGGAGAACAGGGATGGCATCTTGAAAGCGGTGAGCCCACCCGTTCCCCCCACCAAATCGACTTTGACGGTTGAGTCTCGCCCCAAGTAACATCAGCTAACTCTGGTGGCTTAGATCATGAAAGCTAGAAATTATATCTCTGCAAACATCCAGCGAGACTCGGCCCTGTTCGATATTTATCTGGAGCACCTGCTAGACGGCATCATCTCTCAAGGCGATGCCCACGCCAACCCGGGCCACCACGCCAAGGAGTCAGATGTCGAATTGGCTGCTCGAGAGATTGCCCAACTTCTCCCGCCCCTGGCTATCTTCATGTCTGTCAACTCGGGAACTTTCGACGAAGCCTCGGACGACGATACCCGCTCCATGCTTCGCGATGCGTGGTTCAACATTGTTGTTCATGGCTTCACTCCTTCCACTGACCGCGGGAAGCAAAACCTCAAGCACCTCCGGATCATGGCCATCCACTCCCAACCCTTGGTATCTGAGAACCGCGGGGAGCAGGATGAGAGTGACATCGACCTCAACCCTATCCTCCGCAGAGGCGAGGGCTCCGACCGCGAGGCCCTGCAGAAGAAACTCCTCGCGGAACTGGTTCCTACAAGAAACAACGAGATCAAGGGACTCAGTTACCGCAAGACGATCTTTCTCCAGGCTGCTTGTCTCGTGGAGAGCTTGCGCGCGGACGCCGGCGACTGCACCAAGGCTTTGTCATACTTCCTAGAGCCGAGCATGCGGCGCGGCGAGGTGAGCCGCTCCATGGATGCCATTATGCATGCTGTCATGGATCGGTACTTGTACAAAACCGTCAACTCGGCCAATCCCACCTTCTCCGCCCAATATGCTGCAGCCCAGCTTGCCAAGATATTCTGCAGCTGCTGTCATCGGATAGAGCGAGTGCAGCAGGCTGCATTTGGGTGCGCGGACCGTCTCGTAGAGGCCATCCCTTCGGCTCTCTGCCAGCGAACATCCCTCTTCACGCTGCTCGAGCTTCTCTCATTGATGTGGTCTAGCTGCCTGGAGGCGGAGACGGACCGGTACGAGCCGAGAACCACGTTCAAGTCCTCGAGGGGCGACGTCGTTGTCGAGCTCTCAGACGACTACCAGTTCAGGCAGCTGACCCTCGAGAGCCTGCACAAGAAGGCAAAATCCTGGCTGGCGAGGGCCATCAATATTGCCCCTGCCGACGTCAAAGGGCTATTGCAGACTTACCTGTCCGAGTTTGACGAAGAAAGCGGCTATGGACACATGTCTCTGGGTCGGTCGTTTGCCGTGGAGGTCGGCTCGACAATTCCGTTCACAGACCAGAGACTGTCGTCGCTTGACTTGCTCGGGGACTGCCCCATAAATGCGGCGTCCGACTTCATGGCCCAGTACACGACGCGGCAAGAATACCGATACTCGGAAGCACTGCCCGATCAGAGCCGAGAATGGGTGAGCTTCATGCGCATGGACCACAGGGCATCGTTTTTCACGCCGCCCGATAGCGACAGCGCTGATGCTGTCACTGCTCTCTCCCACATTGAGAAGCGCATTCTCAGCCGGAAAGCCACCTCTCTCGCAAATGTGAGGGATATCCTCCGCCGCGCTGCCGCGCTCCTTTGCCGGAGCGAAAAGGACGAATGCTCCATTATCCACTACCTCGTCAGCATTCCGTTTGCAATGTTTACGAAGCAGTCGATCAAGCTCGGCATCTCCCTCTGGCTCGGGGTCATGAACGAGAATCCTAGGATGGAGCCGCGTCTCCTGGCTGAGATGGTACAGCGCTGGGAGTCCAGCATAGCGAAACGGCAAGGACTCTTCAGTCCCTCCATCACGAGCCCGGACCCGTTCTTCCTGAAGCAAGAGTTTGCCCCTAGCGATAATGCGGCTCTCGCGAAACGCAAGCAGCTCGTCCACAACCTGCTGGCCCCGCACTCCCGCCTCCTGCAGTTCTTGAGCAGCCACTTCAGTGCTACCCGCTTAGGAAGCACAGACACACACCACCTCTTCCTTCGACTCCTTGATCTGACACTGGAGGCTATCAGGGACTCGACGCCCCACCCCATGGCCAGAGAGATTCGATTCCAGGTCATCCTGTTTGGCCTCAAGGTCCTCAACACGAGCACGACAATGAGTGCTATCGCCCAGTACCGTTTGAAGGGTCAGATACTGTCTGCAGGTCTTGGTTGGTTCAATGCTCCACCACGCTGGTCGTTTGGAAGCAATATCCTCCAGCTGAAGACCGAGATCCGCTTGATTGAGGATGTCATGGCGGCGCTGAGGGAGACGGCTAGCATCGGCACGCAACCCGTGGGCTCAGCCAAATCGCTTGCTCTCCAGGAGAAATTGCTTGTTCTGCTCTTGGAAAGCGAGCTGTCGAGACTGCACGTCTGGGTCCGCCCAGTCGATGGGTCACGGTCGCAGTCGACGTTTCATCATGGGGGGAAAGAAACCACGTTTGAGGTATGCTTACCTCCATGTTCCTCACCCCCTTTTGTCCGCTTATTAGCTTGCTCACTCTCGGATCTTTCCAGGCCGCAATTCAACCACTCGTCCGAACAGCGTGGGCGGAGAGCCCATCTCTGGCCGTACACCTGGCGAGCAGATTCCCGTATCCCCGGGTGCAGAACGAGGTCCGTTGGCTACTATTGAACTTCCCTGCCAAAGCTGTCGAGGAACCCGAAGCAATACCCATCCTTATCGACGGTGCCTTGCCCGAGGATGTCAGCTTCCAACTCAAGGTAAGCCAACCGGATCCTGACCATGACTCAACCCCGGCTGACGATGCGTTTAGTACCTGTTGTTTTGGGCGCCAGTCAACCCAATCACTGCCGTCACACTATTCCTGCCGGCCTACCGAAACCATCCTTATCTGATCCAGTATGCCATGAGAGCGCTGGAGAGCCACTCGGTCGACGTGACCTTCTTTTACGTGCCGCAGATCGTCCAAACTCTTCGATATGACGCCCTGGGCTATGTTGAGCGTTACATTCTGGAAACGGCCCAGTTCTCTCAGCTCTTTGCCCACCAAATCATCTGGAACATGAAGGCGAACGCCTACAAGGACGACGATTCCCAGATTGTAAGCCACCTCCTTGAAACGTTTGTGTCAGCGTGTGATGTTAACCCACAGGCCGCCACCAGCCGGACGCCATTAAGCCGACCCTTGACAAGGTCATGGGCCACATGATCGATGGCTTCTCTCAACAAGACCGTGGGTTCTACGAGCGCGAGTTTTCGTTCTTTGACGAAGTCACCGACATCTCGGGGAAGCTTAAACCGCTGATCAAGCGGTCGAAGCCCGAGAAGAAGCAAAAGATAGAGGAGGAACTCCGCAAGATCAAGCTCGAGGTCGGCGTTTATCTGCCAAGCAATCCCGATGGTGTGGTCATTGGCATCGACCGCAAGTCGGGCAAGCCGCTGCAGAGCCACGCCAAGGCCCCCTACATGGCGACTTTCCGCATCAAGAAGAACAAGAGCGAAGTGGAAGAGGCCGAGGAGATGCTAGAGGAAGGCAGCAAGGACAACAAGCCGGGCGCTCCGGCTAACACAGTGGAGGTGTGGCAGTCAGCCATCTTCAAGGTGGGCGACGACTGCCGCCAGGATGTGCTAGCTCTACAGATGATTGCCGCGTTCCGCGGGATCTTCCACAGCGTCGGCCTAGACGTCTTCGTGTTCCCCTACCGCGTCACCGCGACTGCGCCCGGGTGCGGTGTCATCGACGTCCTCCCGAACTCCATCTCCCGAGATATGCTGGGCCGCGAGGCCGTCAACGGGCTCTACGACTACTTTGTCTCCAAGTACGGCAACGAGGACTCGCTCCGGTTCCAGCAGGCGCGGAACAACTTTGTCAAGAGCATGGCTGCCTACTCGGTCATCTCGTTCCTCCTCCAGTTCAAAGATCGACACAACGGCAACATCATGGTCGACGATGCCGGGCACATCCTCCACATCGACTTTGGGTTCTGCTTCGATATCGCGCCAGGCGGCATCAAGTTTGAGCGAGCCCCCTTCAAGCTCACTTCCGAGATGGTGGCCGTGATGGGCGGCGGCCCGGATCATCAGTCCTTCAAGTGGTTCGAGGAGCTCTGTGTGAAGGCGTTCCTTGCGGCGCGGCAGTACGCCGAGAAGCTCTCGCAGATCGTATTGCTGATGATGGACAGCGGCCTGCCTTGCTTCAAACCGGAGAGCGTCAAGCACTTCAGGGAGCGTTTTGTTCTGGAGAAGAACGAGCGTGAGGCCGCCGAGTTTATGAAAGGGCTCATTAAGCGGAGCTATGGCAGCTACTCAACGGGCATCTATGACCAGTTCCAGCTGCTGACAAACGGCATTCCCTATTGAGGGGGCGGGGTGGGGGCGTGGGTTGCGAACTGCAATCTCGTTGTATTCTTACTTTCAGTTACACGCGGTGTATTGTCCAACGCTTGGTCGGGGTAGAGCATTTCACGTTCGGAGGCGTAATAGAAGAGAGAAAATTCTCCATCACCCAAGTGCTTCATTATTGACCATAGAAGATTTGGGTTTGGCCAAACAACCGGCATCGATCAACTCCTGAGATAAGATTTTACACGACACCAGGCGGCAGGGATACCAAACAAGCGAGGAGGACTAAAGATCGTCTTCTGTGTCGAGCAAAGCCCTTGCTCCTTTGGGTGCTTCTCTATCCACCCTCGGTGGACGGCGGCCGGCCAAGTCTTGAGCCCGGCTACTAGAATGAGCAAAGACGGCAAGGCTCAACCCCTAGTTTATCCTTTTCCGGTCGCAGGGGACAACTTGGATTGACCATACACCGCGGCCGCGTTGCACGGCTCAAGCTGGAAGACGGGTATTGTCCCAGAGACAACCAGGCACAGGTGTATCCAAGGTTGTCGCCGAGCAGCGGCCCAGCCGAATTGGTAAACACTGGAGGCTGGCCGTACATCCCCGAATGCCGCTGCTTCAGTTTGACGACAAGCTACCTGGGAGCTAGCACAGGTTGGTGTTTCGTGTCACGATGAAGCATCGCCATTAACGGCGGTAGGAAGCCTAGCCACTCTGTTGCGCCATGTGTGTTGGAAGGTTGTATGTCGCATAGTCGACGTGCACAAATGCTCTGTCCACGATGGGGACAGATTCGAGGACATATTGTAGACTCTCACTGTTGATTCTCGTGTCAGCGAGATGAGGCCATGGCAGACAATGCCATACCGTGGTCACATGGAGGGTTAGATCTCACCTTAAGTCGTGGCTGTCCTTGAGTGGGGTACTTGCGTCAAGCACGATGTCCACTTCGACGATCAGCTTGTCGCCCGCGTGATAGGCCTGCAACCCCTGGATCTGCCTGATCGTTTTGGCAAACCGCATGGTCAGGTAGAGCACTGAGTCGAGTTAGACAATGGGCCAAATGGGAGGTCAGGATGGCTGGACTCACATATGTTTCTTTGGTCGGCTGTGGCTGAGAAGCCGGAGAGGTGTCTGATGTGTTCAAACGAAGTCTGGGACCAGTTGAAAATAACGACGAGAGACAGCATCAGACCACCGAGGGCATCAAGCCACCATATTCCGGCATAAAAACCGACTGCGCGGAGACAGCGTAAGCGGGGTGTCTGGTGTTTGTTTGGGGTGAAGGGTGGCAGGGCCAACAAACTTATAGGGAAAGCTATGGAACCAGCATTGAATATGACGTCTAGACAACCACAAAAGTGTCAGAAACGGACCCTGGGAGTTGCGAATCGCCCAGAAATCCTCGAACATACCCGTACTTGCATCTGCGGCTCTGTGGTTGGGTTAGTTAGCGGTGCGAGGGACCTGCGGCGGGGGGCGTGCAGGGGAATGGACATGAGCAAGGGGCAGAGCTCACAGTGCCTGGACGCTCGAGTTATTGACAAGGCGGCACCACAGCCAGCACAAGCCCTTTATAACAATGGTGCCGAGCATGATAGAGATGGCTGGAATCCCGCTGTTGAGGCTGTCAGCGCATGACGGGGAAGGAAGCAGACAGGAGCAGACGGGGGCCGTACAGTTGGATGATCTCCCGGTCAGTGGAGGCAAGCCGCTGGATGGCCTCGAGGGCGACCTGGACGAACGAGGTAATCATGATAACAGAGAAGACAAGCACACCCAGCGGCTCAAGCCTCCGCCTGCCGACGGGATAGCGATACTGGTCCTGCTTGCGGATCAGCCAGGTGGTGACCCAGACGATGACGGTCGAGAGGAAGTCAAGCATGGCGTCGACCAAGCTGGCCAGCACCGAAACCGACGGAACCGAAAAAACGACGGCAAACTTGCCGGCCAGCAGGATGGCGTTGGCGGCAACTGTCCTACAATGTCAGCCAATAATTTCCTGTTTGGGAAGAGCTCGGATTTGACGGACATAGTTGTAGTTCTTGCAGTAGTTGGCGCAGTTCTCCAACGTCATGACGCCATTGGCGTACGAGATGTCCTTGAACAGCCGCGTCCCGTCAGACAAGTCTGCGAAGCAGCCCACGTGGCCAAACACGGCGCCGGTCGTGGTCTGGGCGGTCACATCCCGCTTGAGGATCTCGCGAGGAAAGGCCTGCGCGGCGCCCGCCAGGGCGATGACGGAGAGGACGGCGCGAACCATGATGAACGAATGGTGTGGAACTGGGAAAGAATGGATGCTAAGCGGCAACTTCGAGTTGGACGAGTTGTCACCACTTGCGAGGACTCAGGAGACTCGGGAGAGGCTGATGCTGAATGAGAGATGGCGTGCTCTTCTCCAGAACCTCTCTTCCGGCGGGAGCATCTTCCTTTTTAACCCCGAGTTCCAGCCTTCAGCTGCACGCGCGGACTGTGGACAGGGGAAGACACTTGAAACCAAACTATCGGGCGTTCACGATCCTCCTGGCGATGGACTGGAACGCGGGAGCCACCGAAGCCGCCCAATGCGGAAAGGCGATCGGAGCCCTACAAGCTAGTGGTTCAGCCTCAAGATTTTCCCCCGAGAGTGGGCCGCAAGGATCTGACATCGGATGTCCGACCTATGACAGCGCCCGGCTATCAACCCCGACTTCATGAAGGAGAGCACGGTGCATACTTGTGAATGGAGATCGACCATATCCCGCGGATTTCTGTTCATCTCAACTCTTTGGTCAATACGAGACTTTTGTAGCATGAGCCGTTTGTCGAATCGTCTCATGCGTACGGAGTAAGTCTGTCGGAGTCTGGAGATGGAGAACTGAAGTTCAAGAGCCGCTGAACGGGCCCCATTCGCGTGGCGATGGTCACTCACTCGCAACCAGCCTAGTACATCTCAGCTGGAGTTCTCCGAAGCAGAACCGGCGAGGGCCGTTGTGGGCCGCTGTGGTCTGGGAGCTGACGGGATCGGCTCTCGGAGCCGCTGGAATCAAACAATCCCCGAAGAAATGCAACCATGTAGAATCAATAGAGGGCCCGGGCACATATTGTGGAAAGCGCAAATTCCATGGCGCGCTATTGGCTCAGTCTGGCTGTATCGAGGTCTCTGTCGGGTCTGTTTGGAGAATACCCAACACTTCAAACCCCTCGAAAACCTGGATGAGATCGTTGTGTGTGTTGTTGTTCTCCGGCTGGCCCAAGCTCTCAGGGGCTCCGGCAATCACGCTGCTCTTGCTCCCCGGGAAGTCTGTTTTCTCGTGGTGGACTCTGGGGGAGCTGAGGTGACGCGAAAGCAGGTGTGGCGTCGGCACTAATGATGGATGAAGCGCTTGCAACTAACCCACTCGCCTTGCCGGGCTGGCTAGGTCAACCAGTCTCGGCGCTGTGGCAGCATCTCTCAGACCACTAAGCGGCGTTGATTTTGCCGCCGGCATGGCAGTGTCCGTGAGTCGTCCAAATTCTCAGTTTGTGTCCTGGGCCAGCTGCAAGAAAAGGGGCATGCCAATGCATCTCATAGGACCTGAAACTCCAGGCAACCCAGAAGGCTCAACTTGTCCCAGATGAGCGAACATGTCTCCATCTTACCTGTCCTGCTCTCGCAGCTCACGTTATGAATTCTGAATTCAAAGAGAACCTCGATTCTTCCACTGGCCACGGCATACCCACATCCGTACTACCGCGAGGTTTCGGTTGAGCACACGGAGGACGGGTATGGCTGTGGTCCGTTGTCAGTGAAGCGGTGACCACGGGATGGACAGGATGGCAGGGGGGTTGGTTGCTTCGCTTGCTGTTTCCAGGAAGCCAAAGTGGATTTGCTTTTCTGTTTCTGATCAGTGATCGGAGTAATCCTCTGATACATAAGGCATGCCCATCGACTTCAGCCAGGGCATGCAGGATCACCATCGCTTTCTTTTCCACCAGCTGTACATGTTCCATTCTAGTCGCCCCTTTGCGACGATGATTGTTCAAACTGTTCTTTCCAACTCTACCGGCCTCATCAAGAGTGACGACCTCACACCTCACACCCGACCCCCAATCCACACTCTACATCCGTCTCAGGAGTTACCCTGGCCAGGACTCTCCCGTCCCTGGCCAGCGCCCCTCGCTCAGGCACGGCAAGCATTCTTCGAGATAGAATAGACCACGCCATCCTGTCGGGGGTTCCGGTCGGTGTAGGTGTGTGGTTCTGAACTTAGCCTTTCGCACACGCCCGAGGGCTCCAGCTCTCCTTCATTAGCACCGATAGGTAGTCATACAGTAGCAGGGAAGACTCGCACCAAGGCCCACCGGCAGACATCCNGTTTTCACGCCTCTTCCATTCCCCTCGTCCATTCTCCACTTAAGCCTACCGGCTGTCCCTCGAGGTTTGCTACCGGAGTGAGAGCCAGATCCAGATCATCTCCACTCAACCCTGATACCCCCCCTCTCTTGGAGGAAAGACACAAGGCTACGAGGCAAATCTGATTGATAGCATCTAGCTATATCGTAGAATCATTCCGGCAACCGCTCCCAGCCACGAGATTTCGTGGTCCCCCTCCGTCGAGTCCGGTATACGATCCCCAAAGATGTAGTATCAAGAATCGGGCAGCGAGCATCAACGTCGGGCCGAGAAGCAAGGCTGTAGTTGGACTCAGTCATAGGTGGTAGGTGGTGGGCGAATCCGACAACGGCATGCTCGACACAGGAATTACATGTATTTTGTACAAAGAACTCGAGTAATAAATCAGGGGCTACTACGCCAAAAAAGAAGCAGAGGGAGAAAAAGAAGCCCCTTGCCAGGTCCAAGAAAACCCCCCCCCAAAAAACAAAGCCCCCCTGTGCCTGCAGTAGAACTCCCGTCCTGACTTGCGTCTCGCTCGGCAAGCCCATCTATTAGTACTGTATCACAACCGAGCCCTGGCGCCAGCCCTGCAGCCGCACTAGCGCTCCACGCGCCAGAACTTCCACCCGCCCCGCTCGCCCTCCCCGCCGTGCACGCCCACCAGCCGCTCCACACCCTCGTTCCCCTCGGCGCTGAGGAAGTTGTCCATGTCGATCTCCATGCCGCCCATGTCGTCCTCGTCCATGCCATTCTTCAGCACGGCGGGCCACAGCAGGCCGACGCCGTCGCCGCCCAGGGTGGTCTCGAACTTCTGGAAGCCCTCCTCGTCGAGCTGCTCCTCGAGGCGGTCCAGCTTNTGCCGCGACACGCCCGGGCGCAGCAGCGTGATGGAGCAGCCGCCGCCGCCGGCGCCCGTGAGCTTGGTCCAGCCGATGCCCTCGTGGTCGACGAGCTCGCGCACGCGCTCCAGGCGCGGGTGCGACACGCCCATCGACACCAGCAGGCCGTGGTTGATGGTCATGAGCTCGCCGACGCGCGCCAGGCAGTCCTCGCTGGCCGTGTCGAAGCCGTCCTCGGTCAGGATCTCGGTCGACGCCTCGGTGACCTTGTCGACCGCGTCGAGGATGCTGTTGACAAGCTTGGGGTGCCGCTGCTTCAGCTTTCCCACCTTGGCCACCTCGTGCGCCGTCGACTTGGCCACGCGGGTGTCCACCAGGAGCAGCGGGAGCTCCGGGAAGTCCCAGAGGGGNCGGACCGAGGGCGGCTTGCCGTAGTCGGTGCGCTGGAAGACGACCGCCTTGCCCTGTGTCGAGACGGTGTTGTCGACGCCCGAGGGGTTGCCGTGGATAAACATCTCGTAGAC
>FJWA01007066.1_pt1 | contig 22232 bp, 14 predicted proteins | sample 1011891 | NCBI WGS metagenome assembly FJWA01 (sample SAMEA3912450, study PRJEB9761) | metagenome | biome: forest; material: soil | place: USA | collected 2011-06-22 | depth 0.1 m
CCTCGCCGGCGGCGTCGACGTACGTGTCGACGTTGAGCTGGAACTGGTCGGCGCCGCAGAAGCCGGAGCAGCCGATCTCGCTGCGCACCGGCGCCCCGTTCCACGCGCAGTTCTTGGGCATCGCGCTGGTTGGGCAGCAGATGTAACGGAACGAGCCCTCCGGGCAACTGTCGCCGATGTAGTAGTCCGGCCGCTGCAGCGGCTCGTGGGCCGTCGACACGGCCGTGTAGCCCGACGGGCAGTAGTACTCGGTGTCACCGCCGTAGTCGGTCTTGCCGTCGTTGCACTTGGGCGTCACGAAGCAGTCCTGCCCCGTGTAGGCGCCGAACTCGGCCGCCAGCCGCTTCTTCTGCGCGTCCGACAGGCTGCCGCCCTCGAGCAGCGCGCCGGCGGCGGCGTCGCCGCCCAGCAGGCCGGCCAGGGCGTCGTACTGGCCCGTGTCCTGGTCGATGGCCCAGATCATGACGCCCGAGATGCAGTGGCCGGTCAGGTAGGCGAGCTTGTCGGCCCACGACTGCTCGTCGTCGTACGAGATCCACTGGTTGCCGTTGAACACGTTGACCTTGACCGTCGTGACCGGGTCGTAGTACGTGGCCACGTTGAGCGACTCGTTGCTCGACGCGATCTCGGCGTAGTACAGGATGCCCGCCGTGCCCGAGCAGTCGCCCGGGTTGCCCGCGGTCGAGAACTGGCACCACGGCTGCCAGCAGCTCGAGTCGGCCATGGTGAAAGACCGGCCGTAGAAGCCCATGCCCATGACCACCTTGGCCGGGTCGACGCCGACGCGCCACAGCAGCTGGAAGCCCTGGTCGATTTGCGTGAGGTTGGTGTGTCCCTGCAGCTGTGGCCCCGTGTACTTGTTCAGCTGGTCCCACATGCCGTGCAGGTCGTAGCTCATCATGTTGAACCACGAGACGTACTTCTGCATCGACGGCAGGTTGAAGTTTTGCAGGTACCAGTAGCTGCTCGGCAGCGTGCAGGTGATCTCCCAGCCCGGGTTGACCCCGTCAAAGGCCTGCCGCATGTCGGCCACGAGCTCGACGTACGCGTCCGTGTCCGCCGGGATGCCGCCCCGGTCCGACGCCGCCGGGTATTCCCAGTCGATGTCGATCCCGTCGAGGCCGTACTTGGTCAGGTAGGCCATGACCGAGCTGATGAAGGTCTGCCGGCTGTCGTAGTTGTTGGCCATCTGGGAGAAGTAGAGCCGCGTAGGCGGGTCGTTGAAGTTCCACCCGCCGACCGCGATGTTGACCCGGAGGCCGGGATACCGCAGCTTGAGCTTGGACACGCGCGCCACGATGTCGCCGCCCGTGTCAACGAGCTTGTACGTGTCGTCAAACTGGATGAAGGCCAGGTTGATGTGCGTCAGCGCCCCGGCCGGGATCGCCTCGGGCTGCATCGTGTCGCACGGCCGGTCGAGCCCGAAGAGCTCGTAGTACGCAATCTTGCGCTGCAGGCCGTCCGCCGTGCGCGACGACGGGCACGACGGCGCCTTGACCGGGTCGCAGTTGGTCCCGATCGTCTGGCAGCCCGCGCCGCAGAACTCGTCCGTCGTGCCGCAGAAGCCGTACTGGGAGCAGCAGACGTTGAGCGGGCAGCCGGCGCCAGCCGTAGCCGCGTACTTCCCACACTGAGCGGTGGCATTGCAGGTGCCCAGGCATCCGTCCCCGCAGAAATCGGGGCCAAAGCCGCAGCTTAAGTGGAAGTGGTAAACATGTCAGCCAGCGGGGCCGCAACCAAGGAGCCAGACGGGGGGAGCATGGAAGCAAGGTGACAACAACATACCTGCCATATTTACTACAGCAGCCCTGCAGACACGGGTTCGTGGCCGAGCAGCTCACGCCCTGCTGCGCCTGGACAAGGTTCAAAGGAAAAGACGAGAAGAACAACAAGAGCCATGATATCAATGACCACATCTTGAGAGAGCCGCTGGACGCTGCTGATATCAGTTGTCAACAGACTGATCCGCAATGATGACCCAAACCGGTGGTGTTGTTCCTCGTCCACATGGGGGATCACAGAGCACCTGAGCAGGTAGGGAGGTATGTGGGAGGGTAGGCAGGAACCGGTGGTGTTATCCGTCGTTGAGACCGGGATCTCGACGGACTCGGGGAGGCATTTTGTGTGGGAAACACCATGCCCATCCATCCCTTGGAAATTAGCTCTGGTCCTGGCTACCTGCGAGGTACATCGGCCCAGCAGTTCGACCGTCCAGCCAGCCATCTCGATCTCGACTGATGATCCGCCTGCCTGCTTCACGGGGGTGGATGGAGGTGGAGACGGAGATGGAGCCGGCGCAGCCGAGCTGGGCTGGCGTTGCACTGCATTGTAAGCGGGATGGTCAGGGGAGGCACGGATGGGGCGGTGGTTAACCAGGTCCAGCGGGCATATGTATTCTCGCGAGCGAGGCGGGCCCCCTGACGCAGCCATCTTCCTGGCTAGCCTACCTCTCATGGATCCCCGTCGTTGTCACTCTCCCCGTCGCTGTCACTCTCCTCGCCTTCCTCCGTCGAACGCGGCCCAAGCGGCCCATCCCAGTCGTAGTCCTCCCCAATCTCGGCTTCCGTCCACACGGGGTGGTCGTCGATTGAGGCCGTGTTGATCAGTGCCATTTCATTGCTGATGTTGTCTGCCCTGCCCCGACGCCAGCGTACCGTCTTTCCGTACGCGTCATACCAGACCACGAGGATCTCCCGATCGTCATGGGACACCTCTGATCCATCCTCGTCCTCGCCGAGCGTCTCCTCGTCCAGGACGTAGAGAACACCCACCTGAGACGCCAGATGGTAGCGGTTGAACAGGTCGCCCAGGGACAGCTCGCCCAGGGATCCGTCGTACTCGCACCCGTCTTCCCCCTCCTTCTCCTGGGCTTCGGCGAACTTGGCGGCCCGCTCCTCCTCGTAGCCGTCATCGCACTCTAGCAGCTGCGGCATGCGGCCAAAGAGGCGCTGCCAGTCCTCGCCGTAGCCGTACCGCGCGGCATCGGAGAAGACGCATTCAGGGCGGATCCCTCCGTAGACCTCGCAGATTTTCACGACGGCCTCGAACGCGTCGTCGCTGCCGGGGCCGTAGTAGGTCCGCAGCAAGCGGAACTCTCCTAGATTGCGCTCTTCGTAGGGCCGTGCGAGGGCGAGGATGTCTTGCTCGGCCTGCGACAGGGACCCGGACCAAAAGATGCGTCGGTCCATCACCTGCTGGGTGTAGACCTGCGGCGGAGCCTCATTTAGCGTATGTCTGGTTCGATCCACATTCCACAGAGAGTCCACCCATCTCCGTGGAGGTGGTGTGCAGTAGGCAAGGTACCGAACCTGTCTCTCAGGCAAGGGCAGCGCGAGAAAGCGCGCAAAAATCTGCCTCATCTGCTCGTCCGGAGATAGCGCGGAGTCTGCGTCCCATTTTTCCTTTGGGCCCATTTTGGTCAGCTCGGTAATTGACGCTCGGTCTACCTGCCGGTCTGCCCCGAGAATTGGCGCGCTCGGCCAGCAGCAACTTACCAATAGGAAGAGGTCGCAACCACTGACGGGCAGGCGGGAGAGGTTTTGTGCCGTCTGGGCCATGATCTTCAGCCTTGGTCTCACCGGGTTACGACCAGGGCTGGTGGGCGGGTGGGTGGGAGCCGGATGGATGTGTGATGGGATTGATCAAGGGAGAGCGAGGGCTTCATCTAGAGATGATCGAAGGAATTTCTTGCTCTTGAGCCCAGCGACGACGCGGGGTCTCTCGCTTGACACTTGGCAAACGACGCGGGATCTCTCGCTTGACACTTGGCGCAAGCGGCAGTGGGCCCGCCCAGCGAAAACAAGCTTTCCCTCCCGAGCTTGGCCAGTCGGCCCCTGTCAGGGGCAGGGGGCAGGTCTGGGTCAATTTCGTCCAAACAAACCTGGAAGTTACTGTGGTAGTCTCAACAAACTACCTTACATACATAGTAGGTACATACTGCGCAGAGACTGCATACCATGGGAGAGCGCTTCCGCGGAGCCTTTGTCCTTGCGCAAAAGATCGACATGGGCACTACATAATTCAGGTAGGTAGTTTACCGTGGTCGGATGCAGAAAGAAAAGCCGCATTGCATGCAAGTTAGTTACCGTATGTACCGCTATGTACCTGTGGGCTGCAACGGCGGGCGCGTTTGGACTAATACCGCAGCCTCGGGGCGTCCGGTGGGACATCGCTCCTCCACAGCCACGGAAAAGGAAAAAGCGCCAGGATCCCATGGACCCAAGGATGGACAAAACACCTCACGTGGCCCGCTTTCAAATCCCGAGTTCCAAATATCATGGAGCCAGCCTGGCAAACTGTACGAGGTTGGCCCGCCTTGTGTGTGATGGGGGATCCGGCCATCATTTCGCTTCTGCTCGCGGTTGATATCCGGCAGACCCGAAGGGAGAACTGAGATGTCCCCCTCCCCACCACCCTTCCGGGGCTCGCCGGGGAGCCATGTCTGCCGACTTCTGTCCCCCGACCACGGCACCGCTTACAGCCCGGACAAGGTCAGTCAGGCAGGTACGTGCCAACGAGAAGCTCCCGCCAGGAGTTCGATGTCTTTGGACGTCCTGCCTCCATAATCCATACGCATGACAGCCCGCGGGCATCCTCAACTCCGCTTTCTGGTCTGGGTCCCGGATCAAGACTCGTCGCCATGATGATGGTGTCCAACATGTCGTCCCTCCGGGCTACGTTGCTGTGGTGCTGCCTGGTCCCGTCCACCCTCGCGGTCCAGCTCTTCAGCAATGCCAGCAGCTTGCCTTCGTCCGCCTCGGCCGCATGCGCCTCGGCGCTGATGGCAAACATCACCTGCTCGCAACTGATCGCGCCCTTGTACATCTCCGGCGGCGGCTATGTCGACGCCGGAGCGCTGTCATCCCTCTGCACGTCCGCATGCGCCAGCGCGCTGTCCTCCTTCCAGTCTCACGCCGAGACGGCCTGCGGGACGGCGGCCTACAACTTCCCAGCGAACCTCAGCCGCTCGATCCCCGCCATCGTGGATCCGGTCGTCTGGGCCTACAAAGTCGCCTGCTTGCAGAGCGGCGGCGATTACTGCCTGCCGGCGGTCACCAACACGTCCGCCTCGATCGCGCCCTGCTCCGACTGTTTTCTCAAGTATGAGGCCGCCATGCTGGAATCGGCATACGGCCTGCGTCGCGTCAGCCCGGGCGCCTTCTCATCGCTACTGTCGTCATGCTCCTCCCCGGCCGCCAGCTATCCCTACACCGCGCCGGCACCGACCGCTGCGACCAGCACGGTCACGGCTACGGCAACTTCGGCATCGGCCACGGCATTCTGCACGGGGACGCCGTACACGGTCCAGTCGGGAGACACTTGCGCCTCCATTGCCCAGGCCAACTCGGTCGCGACGGATCGCTTCATCACCGACAACCACCTCGACTACAACTGCACCGCGATCACGCCCGGCAGCCAGCTTTGCATCCCAGAACGCTGTCTGCTGTACCGGGTCCAGACCAATGACACCTGCACCGGCATCCTCGCCGGCAAGGACTACTCCCTGAACCAGCTCTTGTCCTGGAACCCGTACGTTGAGTTATCTAGCTCGGTTTTGAAGCCCTTCACCTGCTCTATTGTGAATCAAGGACGAGTACGGAACATCACACTCACATTGATCCCTCCGCAGGACCATACACTCCTCATGCGACAACCTCGACTCTATGGTCGGCCGAGAAATTTGCGTTTCGTGAGCCAACCCCGGAGGCCTTGATCACTCCCGGTGCCGGTTACTAACCATACGGTGTTGTTCTTCCCAGCCCGCCAGGAACCACCAGCTGGGATATCGTTTCGGCCAATATAACCGCAACGTGGAACGTGTAAGGAGCCGCCCCCATGCCCGCTATTGCCAAAGCATGTGATGGTCTTGATACTCACCGCGTTCAGCACATTCGTGCTTCCCCCGACCTCCTTCACCGTTGCTCCCAACCAAACAGACGTTCCCGTCTACACGACGACCTATCTCGTCCCGACCGCACCACTCAACATTAGCACCGCTACGGCAACCATGAACGCAACCGCCGCCGTCTCGGTCAGCAGAACCCCATTTCGTTCTGTTCTAGCATGCTACATTCTAACGCGCCGTCTCTCCTTTTCTAGTACGCCTCGCTGTTGGCCTATTGCCCCATCACCGTGAACGACACGCTGAGTGGCTGGACAATCCCGGACCTGCCCGACGACTGCAGCAGTGCGCTGAGCGTCTACTGCAGCCCCAGCGCCAACGCCCCCATGCCTTCCAGCACCGTCTTTCCCTCTACGTGCTCACCCGCCTACTGGGAAGCCGCGCTGTCGTCTACGGCAGCGAGCAACACAGCTACCACTACCGGATACGGCGCGCCGGGGCCCACGCAGACTGGCGAGCCGTCCAACTGCGACGCCTGGTATGTCGTGCAGCCGAATGATAGCTGCGACGGTGTCGTGAGCAAGTACGGAAACTTCACGCTCTCGCAGTTTTACAGGTACGTAGGAGCTCTGAGCCCCTTTTTTCGTCCCCCAGCCATACTGACGTCCCCTTAGCTGGAACCCTGCCGTCGGGTCTAGCTGCCAGTACCTCGCGGTGGGCTACGCCGTCTGCATCGGCGTGCCCTCCTCTTCCTCCTCGTCCACTCCCGCCCTCACGACCACCACCGCAGGAAACGGCGCCCCAGCCCCGACGCAGACTGGCGAGCCGTCCAACTGCGACGCCTGGTATGTCGTGCAGCCGAATGATACGTGCGAAGCCGTCGTGAGCAAGTATGGAAACTTCACTCTTTCGCAGTTCTACAGGTACGTAGGAGCCATGAGTCCCTAATTATTCCTCCTGCCTATGTTCTCTTCCCCTGGCCATACTGATGTCCCCCCCAGCTGGAACCCTGCGGTCGGGTCCAGCTGCCAGTATCTCGCGGTGGGCTACGCCGTTTGTATCGGCACCGCGCCACCATCCCCCCTCATGCCCAGCACGGATCCGCAGTGCACGAGCTACTACTACGTCCAGTCGGGTGATTCGTGCTACGACATCGAGCAGGCCCACGGCATCTCGGCTGACGAGGTAAAGTCTTCCCCCGCAAAGTAACAATATCACGTCTAAATGCTGACCCGATCCCCAAGTTCAACGCCTGGAACCCCTACATCGGCTCGAACTGCGCCAACCTCTGGGCGAGCGAGTACATCTGCATCGGGGCGCCGTACACCAGCAGCAGCAGCAGCAGCAGAACGACGACAACGACCACGACGTCGGCCACCCCCACGGCGCCGTCCCCGCTGCAGCCGAGCACCGACGCCCAGTGCACCAAGTGGCACGACGTCGTCTCGGGCGACAGCTGCTACGGCATCGAGCAGACGTACGGCATCACGAGCGCCCAGGTAAGCAAGCGCGCAGAGAGGAGAATCTCTCTCTCTCTCTTTTGTTTCTTACCCCCCGGACTTCAATCATCCATGACTGCTTGTTTCGAGGCTAATCAATTTTTCTTAGTTCATCTCGTGGAATCCCGGCGTCGGTGCGGGTTGCAACCTGTGGCTGGGCTATTACGTGTGTGTCGCGGCACCGAATTAGTAGGGGTACTTTTGGTGCCAAATCATCTTCAGTAGATGCGTAAAGTGTCCGGGCAAGGGTTGCCGAGGTTCGGATGAGGCTCTTCCAAGTTGTGCTGCGGAAGGTCATGTATAAGTAGTAGTTTGATCCTAATTACCACTCCAATGTCTGGCTGGGGGACGGCGTTCTCTACCGTCGTCTGAGGGGACATCGAATCGGCAAATAGTGGGTGTCTCGGCTTGAAGGCCAGCTAATGTTTCCTCCTTGACAAGCCGGACGTTGGTTAGTCGAGACACGCAACTGACTGGATCGTTCTGTAGGAAACTGGAGTGATGAAGTCCATCTTCACGCCCTAACACGGAGGTCGGCGTCAGATGTCAAGGAGAGCCGAGCCACAGCCACGGCTCAAAACGGCGCTTTGGAGGATAGTTGTGAACTGGCTTGCCCTGGCAGCTAGGGAAACGCACCTGAACGCTCCCAAATACTTTCAACCATTCGAAGCTCTGGACAACAGCAAGTTTCCTCGCTGATGAGGAGGAGATTAGCCGGCGCAGGCAACGGAATGTAGTTGAAGGAGAGGTATAGATCATAACCATCTCGCCGTTGTGGTAAGATACGTAACGCTAGCCAGATTTAGTAAACTGGAAAAATGACACAAAGATAGAGACTATCGTTGCCCAGGCCACCGGCTAAGAGTGCGACATCTCTGTTATCGCTCGCCAGCACAGCCTGCGGACTTGACTTGAACAGAACTTCAGGAGTGGATGCAAGGCTGCGACTGCAGCACTACCTCAATATTTGTGTCCATCTCTCCTTAACTGTAGTCAGTATCAGTGCCGCCTCGTCGGCACATTGGACGATGTGCCTACATCCCATTGGATCGCCGCCATGCCATGCGCTTCGCTCGCTCGGTCGATTGTGCCCGCTCTGCCGCGTTGTAGCAACAGGCGCCGATCGAGATGCTCTTGTCCGTGAGACCGCCGACGTTCCATCAATCCAACGGCGTTGATCAATTGCCGTGGACTTTGCGGGGCTCCAAGACGCACAAGTCGGAAGTTGAAGTCGCATCCTAGTCGCGCCCCTGATTGGAGCGCATGCCCAGGTTTGTCTCACTCCAAGTGCAACCTCGCGATGCCAGTCATGATCCAATGCTACGCAGAGAACAAGGAACAAGGGCACAACTGACGACACGCTCCGAGACCTTTGTTACCTCGGAGGCTAGGGGATAAATATCACATATGAGAGTGGTCAAGCACATGGGCCACTAAGTCTTGTGTTGCTGTTGTGGATAATCCCTGCTTCGCTCAACTCGTCGGGCCAACCCACCCCTGCCCGCGGCCTCTCCCTCCCTTATTATCTCTCTTCGCTGCTCTATTTTGATCTATTGATATCGCCATAGGTTTAGGGGCGAAACGAAGCAGGGCCATGGCCCGGGCCGGGGCCAGGGCCGGGGTCGTAGCAGTGGGAGACGTGATTGTAGTGGGAGGGGGCCAAGCGCCGCAGCCGCAGCGGCTGGGCGTCGAACGCAACGCGGTCAACAACGCGGAGCTCCGCGCCAACGCCCAGAACGTCCTCAGCATGATCCACGAATACAGGCTGAAGAATACGTCTTTGGCGTACGAGCCGAAGCAGGAGNAGTTTCGGGAGTTCTGCCGTCGTAAGCAGTATCACGACAGCGATACCGTGACAGAGGAGAAGCTCCTCCTCTTTCTGGTAGAAGACGTCGCGAACCGGCTGCTTAAGACGAAAAGCCCGAAGGTCGACAGCGACGTACCGCAGGAGAAGACTCGGCTCGCCTGGCGCTCTGTCCGCAGCTACACTACTGCTATTACGGGCCTCTGCCGCACGCAAAAAGCGCGCGGTATGAACGTCCACCCATCGCCACGGGAGGATAACGTCCGGGAGTACCTAAAGACCATGCAGCGGCGCGATTCCCAGCAAGACAAGGACAACTACGCCGACAAGGGCCGCGATACTCTTTTGGACGGTTATACCGAGGAGGAATTCGAACGTATCCGCCGCGAGCTCTGGACGCGCGGCGGCGCCTCGCCGGAGTACCACCTCCGCACCCTCGTGGACCTGCTTCTCGGCCATTATATGCTCGCGCGCGGCGGCGACCGGCGCGCCGCCGAGCTTTCGGACCTATTCACGTTCGAATTCACCGGCGAAGGTCCTACCCGTTGTATGCCGCTGATCCTGACCACCCGCGCTGGGAAGCAGAATCAACACGGCCGGCTCGAGACTGCCGGCGCCCTCCGGAATAACAGAGTCGCCAATGGGTGTTCTCTCGTTGCCTTGATACTTATCACTGCGACATGGCTACCAGGCCACTCAGGGGCTGAAACTGCGAGATGTCCCCCATATATGGCTGTGCATCGCCGCTGTCCTGCTTGCCCCTGGGCATGTCGTCACCACAAGCGATGCCGACATACATGTGCATGTGCATACCTACATGTATACAGGTGAACAAAGCAATCAACCAAGGCCAGCATGCCAGCCCGGGTTAGCCTGAATTGTACCGAGCCCACAACTCTATGGTCTGTCTCTGATGTACATATCTGCCATGTCGTACCCGGCGCGCCTCGTCGCGCAAAAATGCAACCCTCCAGCCCCTCTCCAGGGCTACAAGCCCAAATACCTATCATCAAGGCCCGTTGAATTCATAACGACCTTGATCGAGTGCAGTAAACCATCCATCATTCGCTCCACATGCTTGAGATCGCTTGCATCTTGCAAGTTGTCCATCATTAGCGTAGGGAGACACATCCCATCGGGGCCATTCATCCGTGGCTGCTGTGTCCTGGGCTTCGCCTTCTTCCTATCTATCAGCTGCCGCAGCATGGTCAGCCCGGCTGCGACCTTGCGCAGCCCAATCATGCGCAGCGACCCCAGGAGCAGCTCCTTATCGTCCCCGCACACTTCAAACTCGCCTACTAGTATGGGCACACCACCGCCGCCGCAACTGCCTGCTCCCGTTCCGGATCGGTTCTCCAGGGGCGATGACGATTCCCGGCTGCGCATCCCATCATCCCTGAACTCGTCTTGCGTGAACCCCAAGGAAACCCCTCCATCGCTCGCGGCCTGCCAAGGTAGCTGCTGGATCTGCGACACGACGGTCCGCAGACACATGACTAGGAGCAGTATCACCTCGTGGTCGTGGTTGTCGAGTGAATCGTGGCATTCCGTGACGGCCCTGCAGGCTTCCCAAGCCTCCTGTGCGTTTTGCAGCACGGTGTCCACTGGCAACCCCCCAGCGCTACCGCTGCCGTTGTGTAGCAGGGTGCTGGATGGGCGGTGCAGCTGGGGCCGCTTCAGGGAGCACAGCAAGTCCATGTGTCGCTGCAGACAGGAGCACTCCACGGCTCCTCCTGCTCCGGCCCCGGCCTCGGATGGCGGGGCCGTATCCAGACCCTTCAAGCTGGGCTCCACGAAATCGCCGTAGCTGCAGGGTGGCGGCCCGTAGGCAGCGGCCAGCCGCGAAACGTCGTCTGTGGCCGAGACGGACGGCGTGGGTGGCTCGATGGAGAGCGGCCAGCCTTTTTGTGTCTCGCCACATAACATCTGGTTTCTGGCGTCGAAGAAGGATGGGATGTCTTGGGGGCTTGGAGCCCATGAGAGCAGTGCTGCATCCATGTCGCCGCCGTCGTCCAGGCCGAATGGGTCATGGTCTGTTGAGTGCATCGGAGGCATGCTGTCCGCCAGATCTGGGGGGGTTGGCAATTCCGGTAGCTCCAGAGTGTAATGTCGTTGATGGCGTGGTGGTTGGTGTTGTTGTTGGTTGATGATGTCCGTGGCTGTGGCCGTGGCTGTGGTGAGTGGCCACGGGTCTGGCGTAAATGCCGGCTTGTCTGCTGGAGGGGACAGCCAGAGGATGGTGTCGGTGGTGGTCGGGTGTCTGCCGCCATGGGGCGCAGCAGTGAGAGGTGCCGGGGCCAAGATGTGGCCTTTGGGAGGTTGCCTGTTCTTGGCCCCCCTTGGTCGACCAAGGCGGTTGGAAACGCCGTAGTCACAAGGGGCGTCGGAATTGGCGCAGTTCCGGCAAGGATTGCCGCCGGAGCAGCGCACCTTGAGCTGGCGGCAGCAATTGCAAGCGGATCGGAGTCTTGGAGCAGCGGTCTGAGTATTACTACTACTCTGTTCGTCGAGAACCATGGCGTTTGTCGGGGATGGGCTGGGTGCAACGCACGTGGGATGCGGCGAAGTAAGGCTGCTCCAGTTTGTCCAACACTGCCAATACTTGCCAATGCTCGCCAAGTCCTTCAACGCAGACGGGAGTGCGCTGCCAAGGGCTCTCCTCCTTATGAGGCGTGGAATATCAGACGACGGGCGACTCTGGCTACCTAACTGCGGACATCTGGCGGTCACAGCTCGAAATAAGCACCATGTGGCCGATGCTACGTGTGCCCCTCAAGCAAGCATGCGATTCCAACGACTCCGTGTACAGGACGTCGTATCTGACAACAAGGCGGTGGGCGCGATCCACAGATACCGCTGCGCCGCATACTATGTATGCAATATGCACAAGGCATCCTCTCGCTCAGCCGCGACGTAACGTCCTGTGGCGAGAGTGTAACACAAAGTGGAAAAAAACAAGACCAAGTGGGGACGCGGTGTTGCACTCCGTCGGAGCTGTCTGGATTCAGGGGGTTTCAGCAAGGGTTGGCGAACCCTAAAATGCCAATGGTTCTCGCGTCTGCTGAACCTGTTTGTCGATCCCCCAGCCGAAGTGGACTCGGGAGGAGCTCTGGTCGGACGAAGCTGGCTCCGTCTGATGCTGCCTCTGATGCCGCTTATCTGACCTCATGCCCCATGCAGTTACTACTTCTTCCCTAGATGGAAGAGAAATCCTCCTTCCTAATTCTCTGCTTCTGATCCCTACACAGAACCGTTCCCTCTCAGAGCCTCTATGGATTGACACTCGAGGCCGCGCCGGAGCCCGAGTCCCTATCCACAGCCCCTGCCTTTTGATGATTCGCAGTCAAGCCCCGCCTGGGCGCTGCCGCCCAGCCCCTGACACCCGAGGCGCTTCCATGGCCCGAAATGACCTTCGGAGCAAGTCACGGCAGATGCAACTCTTTCCCAAATACACCGAACTTTGCACCGGTGAAGTTGCATCGAGATCCAAACTTCGCTTACTAACTCCTAATTTGGCATGGAGGTGGGGACGTGACGTCTCCTGTCACTTGCGTCTGTCTACGACCATTTTGTGGTGAGGTAGGATTCGTCGGCCAAACGTCAATGGTTGATGGGAGGGGGGCTTGCTCCCATGTCCGGGACTGCCCCGGCTCGGCTCGAAGCTTAACCTTAAGCTCGACAGGGGGCCGGGGAAGCCGGCAGAGAGCCCGCGCTCCATGCCACCGTCGGCTGTGTGGGCCGAATGGCCGCCGTCGCCAAGGACATCGCGGGCTCGTGGTTGTTGCCGACGCTCCAGGGTTAGGGCAAGTGTAAGATGACCGGGCGGATTTGTCCCTGGGAGCTCGGGTCGATGCCTCACCGGTGGCAGCTCTGCCCATGTTCAGGGCCAGACACCATACGACACCAGCTGGGACACTCAATGGTTTCTGAACACGGGGTAGTATTGCCTGACTCATTTACCCCGGCATACATACAGCATGATGGATGTATTCGAAGGTGGAGTTGGGCCATTAAGCCACATGGCAAGTAGAGGACCGAAGTCGTCAGGGTACGGTACCACCGGGTTACTTTATCATGTGAAGGTGCCTGGTTGATAGTGGAACTGCTGCAAGAACTCCATGTCGGCACTGAGGCATGCTACAGCGGCACATGGCGAACCAAGCATGCTGCCCGCTCACGTGTCCCGGCCTGTGACACACCCGCTTACGACTTCTGACCTGGAAGTTACTAGCTTGAGTGGGATCTGAGACCATTCTCATGTCAGCTTTGAGGTAGCGGGTAGACAATTAGCCGACCGCGTACAGTCCGTGGGACCGGCATGAGGCTGGTGAAAAACGGGGTCGCAGCCTGGAATCGATGGCACAGTCACACGGAGTAATGTGGGGACGTGAGACACGTTCGAAGTTTCTTGAAGTTGGCGTTGGGCGTCATTTCTATGGCCCAGGTTACGAAATGCTGCGTTAATAACATGACTGTCTATTGTGTTGCTGGGCACTAGTTCGCAGAAAAAAGAAAGAAAAAAAAAGGAGTAAAACGAGAAAATAGGAGAGGAAAATACACGCCCGGCTAGCCGCCATGGCGACGGCACGAGAATCCAGCCCGAACCCTGAGGTTTTTCACGACTTGTCAGGAACCAACTACAGCGAAATTTCCATGCTCGTGATCGGTGGGCGGAATTTCTCGATCAGCTGATGGAAGGAGGAGCGGCGGGTGTGGCTGGTCTGCATCGCGCCCACGACAGTGTTACTGAGGGCCTCAGCCACCGGCGCCACCTCCTTGGGCTCTGCTGCGGCATTCCTGCGGGCCTTTACCGCTCCGGCCAGTTCCTGAAGAATCGCCTCCGTTTCCTCCCAGCCCACACAGCCGTCCGTGACGCTCACGCCGTATTCGAGGCCAGAGATGCCGCAGACCGGAATATCCTGCCGTCCTGTTGCCGCCAAATCGCGTCAGCAGGGTGTCTTGCAGTGCAAGACGAGAAATCTCTGGCAACATGAACTCACCAGGCCGGATGTTGCTCTCAATCATAAGCCCTGCGACGGGCGCGCCGGCGGCAACCTGGCGACCCACGCAGGCCGCGACCTTGCCCTGGTTGCGGTAGTCCTTGGACGAGTTCCCGTGGCTACAGTCGATAACCAAGCGAACGGGTTTGCCGGCTTTGGTCATGGCATTCTGTGCCTCCCGAACGTGCTCCGAGGCGTAATTAGGACCGTGTTTGCCTCCGCGAAGAACGACAAAGGTGTCTGGGTTGCCGGGGCTCACTTTTTGGACGAGACCACCATCTTCGGACACACCAAGAAGAGTGTGTTGCCGCTCCGATGACTTGATAGCATCGATGGCCACGCCCAGGGACCCGTCGGTGCCGTTCTTGAAACCAACCGGGAAGGGCACATCGCTGGCCAGCTCGCGATGCGTCTGGCTTTCCGTCGTACGGGCCCCGATAACACCCATGGCAAGCACGTCATCGAGGAAAGGAATCACCAGGGGGCTGAGCATCTCGGTAACGACGGGGAGGCCCAGCTCGGCCACGCGGACCATGATGTCTCGTGAGGCGCGCAGGCCTTTGTCGATATCCGAGCACTGCGACTGGGTCAGGTCGGGATCGTGGACGAGACCCTTCCAGCCAACTGTTGTGCGTGGCTTCTCAATGTAAACCCGCATGGCAACCAGGATCTCGCTCTTGTGCTTCTCGGCTGCCGCCGCCAGCCGCCTCGCGTAGTCCATCCCGGCGGCTGTGTCATGGATGCTGCAGGGGCCAATGATCACGAGCAGGCGTTCCCCGAGGCCGCTGGGAGAAAGCGCATGTTTGATGGCCTGGCGTTGTTCCTCCACATTGCGAAGAATGTCCGCCCGCTTCGAGAGTGTTAGTGGGAAACCCAAAGATGTCCGGGGGGGGGGCTTGGAGACAAGCATCAAGACAGCACATATCAAACAACACGCGGCTACGTACTAGAGGCAGCTCGGATTTGAGCACCGCAGGAGCGAGCTTCATGGCCAAGGGAGAGGCCATGGGAGATACCGTTAAATTTGTCAGGGACAAGGAATGGGTCTGAACTCGGAAGTGACTTGGGTGGCCCGGCTCTTGTCAATGCTGCTGTTCTGTGAGAGTGGGGTTTTGTTCAAGTTCTTGTACGTCTTGAAGTTAACAAGGCACCTCGGTGTATTTTCTCCCACAGCCTTACTTGCTTTCCCAGACAGTCCAACAACTCTATGACTCGGAACTCGCCGACGAGGCTGATGATGACCCGCCCATCCCTGGCACGCGTCACGATTCAGTGCGCGGCAGCCGCACGGGGTTGACGCCTTCCAGAACATGCCCCAGGCAGTCATGGAACAATACACGTGTACGAGGAGACTCCTCTTTCCGATGCTGCGCTTCTGGTGTCACATCGAACTTTCGGCCAGCCCCGATTCCATGTCGAGTCGGGGTGTGTGGCGCGCCGTTGCGGAGATCGATGCGTCTCTGCCGCAAAGCTGCATGGAAGTAACGTTGAACAACAATAAGGTTCCGCCGAGGCACTGGTCGTGGCATGCGGGCCAATCAGGAACCGAAAACGGCGCCTCAAGCGATCTCTGATCTCTGCACTGTAACGCTACGAGGTATCTGTGCATATCAACTCAACAATCCGGGCGTAACCGGCCCACCCATCGCAGACTTTTTAGGTCGCAGGCAATGGATTGGACCGGGGATTATTCCGGAACATTTTTCAATGTGGACTCTACGAGATGGAAGCTCCCTACCACTCTGAAACCCGGATTTTCATGTGCCTTTCTCGGCAATTACCTGCGCGGCATCCAGTTGTACCTGACGCCAGCAAGGTTTGGCGAGTCAGCACGGAGGAATGTCTCCTCCCCGGCGATGTTCCTGTAACACCAAACACGCTCAAAGGAAATCATCGCGAAGATAGGTTAAGTAAGCGAGCGAGAGAAGAAGACGAAAGGGGAAGCACGATGAAGCGAACAAAAGAGATGACACTGGGCCGTTGTCATCGAATCTTCAGGACGGTGCGTGGGGGTGGGGGGTCTGGCGAAACCGTCGAGACACCATCACCGCGCGGAAGGATTGGTGAGGAAAGTAAAGTAAATATCGAGTCTTAACGGCATCATCATCTCGGCGTCTAGTGTCTATCCTGTCTGGTCGTACAACACCCTGTCCCTACGCACCATTGACCAACTGCCTACGGCCTGCTACCCTGGCCAAACATCCCCATCTTCCTCAGCTTCGGGCCCCAGTAATAAAAAACAGTCGGGAGCGGCGTGATGGCCAGACACAAGAAGGTCAGGAGCAACGTCCCCCACTCGTAACCCAGCCGCTTGTAGAGCCCGTTTCCAATGAAAGCGAAGATGCAGCCCAAGACACTGCGGCTCACAGTCACGGCGGCCAGTGCGCTCGCCGCGTAAGTCTCGAACGAGTCCACCATGTACGTTGTCACGCAGATGTACGTCATCAGCATGCCGGTGGAAAACACGGCGGCACCAACAAGAGGTGCGATCCAATGCACATCTTCCCGGGCCGTCAAGGCGAAGATGAGCAACCCGGCGGGGACAATGCACGCCCCGAGTTGCATGAAAGGCATCCGATATTCTGGTGCCCTCTCGTCCGCCTCCTGTCCGGGTCCGTTTCGTCTCGCCGCCCGCTCCTTCATGCTGACAAAGGTGCGGTTGAGGAACGCTGCGCTGAGGAGGGCACCAGCTACGGAACCCAGGCCGACTCCGAGGTAAGAAAGCCCAGTGAGCGCCTCGGGCCATCGGTATGACGGAAGACCGTACAGGGGCTGAGAAGAGAAGAGCAGCGGGAGAGTAACCATGTGCAGGTAGAGGATGCCGTAGATGCTTTTGTCTCGCCGTCAATGCTACTCTTTGACGGTTGTGGGGAGAATAGAAGTGAGACTCACACTGCCATGTATATGCTCATCGCTGCACAAACTGGTGATGTAAACAGCATCGTCGCCGCACGAGTCATAGTCCGCAGAACCACGCGGCAGCTGGATCCAGGAACGGCCGCCGTCGTCTCGGATTCGCTTCGATACCGCATATCTCCAGTCGACTTCCGCAGGCTAGCCGCTTTCTGCTGCAGAAGGAATGGCGCAAAGGTCTCGTGCAAGAAAAACACCGAAGCCAGGCTGGTCAGCCCTGCGGCGATGGCCATGATCCACGCCAACCATCTCCAGCTTCCCGTCCCGCGGAGGATGAAGCCCCCAATGACGCCCCCAATGGCGGATCCGCCTGTCGGACCGAAGCTGTAGAGTGCCTGGGCGCGCCCACGTGTCTCGGGACTGAACATATCTCCAATGGTGCCACCGCCGATGCTCGGTCCCGCCGATCCCGCCATGCCGGCGAGTAAGCGGAAGACAGTGAGGGCAGCGATGTTCGGAGAGACGGCACAGCAGATGTTGAAGATGGTGAACATGGCAAAGCATGACAAGTAAATCACCCGTCTGCCGTACAGCTCTGACAGTGGTGCCAGGTAGAGGGGTCCCAGGCCAAATCCAAGCACGAACAGAGCCGTCGGGAGCGTGGGCGTGTACTCGTCCGTCAGACCGAAGTCATCAGCGACCGCCTGGCCTGAAACAGCCAGGATGACTGACGCCATGGGCGAGAGTGTAGCTTGGATGCTAATGAGCAGCACATTGCGCCATTTCATCACCGGCGTCCAGTTGCGCGGGTGCTGCGGATCTGCTGGGCCTTCCCATGTCCGTTGCCTGCCAGTTAGCCGCCGTCTGTCTTCAAGTCCCAACGCAGTGGCCGGACGCGTCTGCAAACCCAAGGCTGGGACATGACTCACTACTGTGATAGACACGTCGTCCGTATCAGTTATGCCGCCGCAGCTAGGGTTCGTGTCCCCCATTGTCGAAGCTGCAAGGGTCTGTACCAGGGAACCAGGGCGATGTATGATCTAGTCGAAATGCAGATTGGAGATCACCACACCTGCGACCTCACCGCCGACGCAAGACAGACTTCCTGCAAGGTATACTATGGAAGTGAGCTGTGGCGAGTTCCACATGTTGCACAGAAGCTCGTTGACCGGAATGCGCCGCATTGTAGGAGACCCGAAACTCGCCGAGTGGCACTCCAGGGGGCGGCTGACCCACCACAAGCGAACCTCGCCCTCCGATTTGGTATTTTGTTCCGGACCCAGTGTCTGCCTTGCCTCTACTCCTTCCACGGAGTAAGACGGAGTTTTCCGAGTATACCGTGAAGTTGTGTCGTGGTCGGTGTACGAGATACGCGGCATCCAACATACGGCTAACGCCGGTGTCCGGAATAGGGGCTGGGGCAGCACTGCTTGCCCAGGATAGTCTCAGCCGGGTGCACAGGACAGCTGAGCGCCATTGAGGCGAGATAACTGAAGGAGGCCAGCATGATGCTGTTGTGTTGTAGGATCCCTAGCAAGAAATCGGAACGGATATCTAAGCCCGTAGCTCCCGGGGGTTCCCTCAGCTGGAGAGTAGACGCTCACGCCTGTAAGACTCCACCGTCTACCACCATGGCCCCTCCGGTGACAAACATCCTCGACGTCTTGGTCCGCGCTGCCCAAACCGCCCCGGACAAGGGACTTTCCATTTACCCTCACGGCCAGACCAAGACAGCACCACACCGAATCACATACTCCCATCTTCTCCGAGAGGCCGTCGCCTTGTCACAAGTCGTGAGAAACATCCCCGGCCTCACACCCGAAACCATCATCCTCCTCCATCTCGACTGCCACCAGCACAATGTGTTGTGGCTATGGGCGACGATCGCCGCGGGCCTCGTCCCTGCCATCTCCACTCCTTTCACAAATGACCTGGAGCAGCGCCGAAAGCATCTCCTCCATCTCAAGGGGGTACTCCAGGACCCCATCGTGATCACTCGTCAGGGACTCGTGTCCGACCTCGCCGTTGCCGAAGGTTCCATGCGGATATTCACCGTTGAAGACCTGGAAAAGAACAAGGATGCGTTGCCGGAGCGAGTCCGAGTCAATGTGGACTGCCCTCACGCCTTCTCCAAGACGGACAACGACCTGTTCGCCCTCATGTTGACCTCGGGCAGCACTGGCCATGCGAAGGCCGTGAGCCTCCGTCACGGGCAGGTCATCACGGCACTGCTCGGGAAATCCCGCTACCACAGGACCAACTACCACGACGTTTTCCTCAACTGGATCGGCATGGACCATGTCGCCAACCTCACCGAGATCCACCTGCACGCCATGATCTTGGGGGCCGAACAGGTGCATGTCCACGCCGTCGATCTTCTCGCCCAGCCCATGACGTTCCTCAACCTGATAGGCAGCCACCAGGCCAGCTACACGTTTGCGCCCAATTTCTTCTTGGCCAGCGTCAAGAAGGCCCTCGAGGGGTTCACCCCTTCCCAGGCCGACCCACTCCCCAACCTGTCGTCCCTGAGGGCGCTGATCTCGGGCGGAGAAGCGAATTCGACCGCTCTGGCTAATGCCCTCTCCGAGCTCTTCTCCCACTTGGGAGCACCGAGACACTTCCTCCGTCCCGGCTTTGGCATGACCGAGACTTGCGCGGGGAGCATCTACGGCACCAAGTGTCCCACGTTCGATACGGCGCACGGGCGCGAGTTCACCTCGCTGGGTCGGTGCATCCCTTGCATGTCCATGAGAGTCTCGCGTCCCCGGGGCGGGGTGGTCCCAGCGAACGAGGTGGGCGTGTTGGAGGTGGGGGGTGCGAACGTCTTTGGCGGCTACTTCAACAACCCCGAGGCTACCGAGTCTGCATTTACCCCTGACGGGTGGTTCATCACGGGCGACTTGGCTTTCATCGATGACGGCGGCAACCTCCACCTCGTCGGCCGGGAGAAAGAGACCATCATTATCAACGGGGTCAAATATTTCCCCCACGAGATTGAGGGCGCGCTCGAGGACGCCAACATCAACGGCGTCACACCGTCATTCACAGCGGTCTTTCCGTTTCGGCCGAAGAACGCCGACTCTGAGACACTCTGCGTTGTGTACCTCCCCAACTACGAGCTGGATGACGCCGAGTCCCGCCTGCATGCCCGCAACGCCATCCGGGACGTTGTCATGAGACACTGCATGTCCCGGCCGTACAAGATCATCCCTCTCGAGCGGATTTTCCTGCCCAAGACAGCTCTCGGCAAGCTCTCCCGAAGCAAGCTCCGAACAGCTTTTGAAAGCGGCGCCTACGACGAGGCCATCCAGCAGGACGAGAGCCTCATCGCCAGCGCCCAGGGCGCCACCCTGGTGCAGCCAACTACACCAAACGAGCTCGTGCTCCAGGAGATATTCTCCGACGTGTTTGGCGTCCCACCTGTCGAGATTGGGATTCACACCAACGTCTACAACCTGGGCTGCAGCTCGATCGAGATATTCCAGCTCAAGTGGGCGATCCAAAACAAGCCCCAGTTCCCCGACGTCATCCCCGTCACCACCATGATTAGCAACCCGACCATCGCCTCCCTGCTGGCAGCCATCGAATCGAGCGGCAAGCCCAAGGAGTACGACCCCGCCGTCGTCCTCCGGTCCGAGGGCAAGAAGGCGCCGCTCTGGTTGGTCCACCCGGGCGTGGGTGAGGTGCTCGTCTTCCTCCACCTGGCGCGGCAGATCACGGATCGGCCGGTCTACGCCCTGCGTGCGCGGGGGTTCGACGGCGAGCCGTTTTTCGGGAGCATTGACGAGATGGCGGCTACTTACCTCGCGGCCGTGAAGCGGGTGCAGCCCGAAGGGCCGTACGCCATTGCCGGGTACTCGTTCGGCGGCACCGTCGCGTTTGAGATGGCCAAGGCGTTGCAGCGGGACGGCGACGAGGTTCCGTTCCTTGCCGTCTTTGATCAGCCGCCGCATATCAAGCACCGCATGCGCCAGGGTGGGTGGGTTGGTGTGCTGCTCACGCTGGCGCGCTTCTTCGACCTGCTCCCCGACGCGGAGAAGGAAGAGGAGTTTGTTGCCGCGGCCACGGCGCTGGGTGACAGCGACGAGGAGCGCGAGGACTTGGTTGAGCTGCTTCTGCAGTACATGTCGATCGACCGCCTTGAAGAGTTCGGCTTGGACAAGAAACGGCTGGCCACTTGGACGAGCCTCGCGCTCAACTCGCACGTCATTGGGCGGGAGTATGAACCAACGGGCCAAGTTCCGCTGCTGGAGGTCTTCTATGGCGAGCCGATCCCGGCCGTGGCCAAGTCCAAGAAGGAGTGGCTGGACGTAAAGCTGTCTCGGTGGGCGGAGCTGGTGGATGACGCCCGGTTCCACGAGGTGCGTGGCCATCACTACACCCTCCTTGCTCCGGAGAATGTGTTGTCGTTTTCACAGACCTTGATGTCGCGGTTGGAGGCTCGGGGGCTTTGAGTGGTTGTGTGGCGGCATGGTGAGGGCGGGTGGGACCCGTGCTCTCAGGTTTCCTCTTTTCGATCTTCGTTGTTTGTTTTCATTGCTGTCATGTCTCTGTTTCCTTCCTTTAATCAGATTTATATATGAAGATCCCAAATACGAATTCTATACAAATACTCTCGTCTCTCTTTCTTGACCCTGTGGTTAGAATGCTCCTTGATGTCCACCTGAGTGTTTGTGTCGTGAGAGGGTTCAAATGAGACCGGTCTGAACCTGAGGCTTTATGCGTGCTTGTGGTGGCCAACCCCTGGTCACCCAGCTCCGTGTCTCGCCACGCGGCGCGCAGAAGGCACATAATCACCTACCAAAGCTCACTGGGAGAACGAAGGGAGGTAATGCCTTGTACGGCTGCTGTAATGCAGAGGTAATTAGAGAACAAGCTGTCGCCTCCTATTATGATACAACGGATAGTTATTCTAAAACTCTATAACAAACACATCCTCTCTTCACCCTCTCAAACCCCTGAGTCGATTACCTGGTCCAATGGTTTCTTGTAGGAAGTCCACTTGCGGCAATTTTGGGCCGCCTGGTGAGGGATGGAGAGTTTCGCAATGTCATCAGGGCGTTCCTGGACAAGTTAAAAATTAAGTTAGCGTTGGTCCGTGGTGGTTCAACTTCCACAAGCAGCACTGAACTCACCAGAATGTTGACGTAGAGACCCGCGCTGACATGCCATGCAAGATGGCAATGCAGCGGCCACACACCCGGGTTGTCTGTGACAAAGTCCATGACCATGTA